>Ga0315294_10000172_pt1 | contig 68640 bp, 53 predicted proteins | sample YL17G13_40_MG_FD_203626 | JGI IMG/M metagenome (GOLD analysis project Ga0315294, IMG submission 203626) | Sediment microbial communities from Yellowstone Lake, YNP, Wyoming, USA - YL17G13_40 | ecosystem: Environmental > Aquatic > Freshwater > Lake > Sediment | place: USA: Wyoming | collected... | reverse complement strand
AGAGCGCAAGAAACAACGCCAACTCAAGCGTCGGCTGTTGCGCAAACGGCTGCAACCGATCTTGGCCTTGGCGTTCAAGGCCTTCTCGCCGGGCTACGAAAGCGTGTGTGTGCTGATGCTGGAAGGCCTCATCTCGCAACTGGAAGATTCCTCCATCATCATTCAAACCGCCAGTGTACAAAGGTTGGCTCGCCGGTTGCGTCGTTTTGTCAAGAAACACGGTCACGCCATCAACCTCCTGTTGCAGCTCTCGGTCAAGCAGGGCACGCCAACGACCACGAATGCGCTGGAAAGCAAGAACAGTATCTTCAAACCTTTCAGTCTCATCGCCAAGTTCTTCTCCCGCCCTGACAAATGCGGGTCCTTGTTCGCAGGGGTGGCCTTGATGGAGAACTTCGATGTCAAGACACGGGGGCCGAACAAAGGCACCAGTGCTATGCAACGTGCCGCGATTAACTTGGCTGACTTCGGCGCCACTGATTTCTTCTCTGCCGTGGGGCTACCGAAGCCACAAATATCTCCGGCCTATGTCACAGAATAGGGAACCATCCCTAAAATAGCCATAAGCGAGAGACACCCTCCGAGGGACGCCCCGCTTCAGCGGGGATCTTCCAGCCGAGGACGACCATGCGACACTCAAACAGACTATGGACCGAACTGCTCACCGAATTCCTGGCCTTCTCCCTGCTCACCGCTTCCGTCGCGTTGCTGTGGCGGAACAACCTGCTCCTCTTCGCCGTCGCCCTGGCCGAATGCCTGCTCGCCCTGGCCCTCTGGCACGACCAGCTCTCCGTATCCTTCTTCCTGATCATCGCCACGCTGGGCACGCTCGCGGAAGCCGTCTTCGTGCGCTTTGGCATCTGGCACTACGCCAATCCCACCTTGCTGGGCATCCCGCTGTGGTTCCCGTTGGCCTTTGGCACGACCGGCCTGCTCGGCGCACGGCTCGCCCGCACCGTCGCCGCCATGTGGGAGAGAGTCCGCCCTTCGTGACGCCGCATTATACCATCTTCATACGGCTGTACAAGGCATAAGTTTCAACCTTCCCGAAGGCTCGGAGCCTTCGGGAAGGTCAAGGAGGGTAACCATGACTGACACAGGTCGCAAACTGACGCTCGGCCGCATCCTGCTCTATAGCGCCGCCTCGGCCGGCCTCAACATTATGAGCATCACCGCCAGCACGTGGATCCTCTACTTTTACGCCCCTCCACCCGACTCCGGCCGCGTCCAGTACCTCCCCGCTGCCCTGGTAGGCGTCCTCCTCACTATCGGCAGCCTGTGGGACGCCGTGATTGACCCCTTCATCGGCCACTGGAGCGACACGCTCAAGTCCCGCTGGGGCCGCCGCCGCCCCTTCCTCATGTTCGCCACCCCTATCGTGGGCTCGCCCTCGTGCTCATCTGGACCCCGCCCACGCCGGCATGGTCCTCTTGGTCCGTAACCGTTTCCTGTCTACCGACCACGACGTCAGGCGCCAGACCGGCATCGTCATCTGGGGCACGGTGATCGGGTTCGACCCTTTTTTCGTGCTGACGCTGCTGCCCCGCCTGTTGTTCGGCATAGACGCCGAGTACGTCAACGGCATCTACAGCATCCTCTTCCTGGTGGCTCTGCCCCTGGCCTATGCCTACGTGATCTACCAGCGCAGGCTGCTGCATGTGGACTTTATCATCAACCGGGTGGTCGTCTTCCTGGTGCTTGCCCTCCTCGTCCTGAGCCTGTACATCCTGATCCTGGGCATCGTCGCCCTGACCTTCGACCTGCCCGTCGAGTGTCCCCTCGTCGGCGGGGTGCTGGCGATGCTCCTATCGCTGCCCGCCGTGAGCCTCCACAAGACCGTGCAACAGCACGTGAACCGGACGCTGTACGGCTTTCACTACGACTTCTCCTCGGTAACCTCCCGTTTCTCCAGCCGCCTGGCCCAGGCCGCCGACCGGGACACGCTGGTCGCCTTGCTCAGCCAGGACCTGGCCCGGCAGATGGGCATCCGGCGGACCGCGCTGTTCCTGGCCGAGGGGGACACGGCTCCACGACCCGGACGTGCTGCTGCTGGATGAACCGACGCTGGGGCTCGACGTCCAGTCGGCCCGTCTGATCGAGCAGGCGATCCGGCGATTGGTGGATGAGCAGGGCAAGGCGGTGCTGCTGACCACGCACCAGATGGCACTGGCCGAGCGGCTGTGCGACCGCGTCTTCGTCATCCACCAGGGCCGCGAGGTGGTGGAAGGGCCTACAGGCGAGGTGATCGAGCGGTTCGGAGGCCAACATCAGACCGTGGAGATCCGCCTGGGGGCTATAACTGACGAGGCAACGCTCTCGCGCATTCGACAGGTCTTCCCCCTGCTGTCGGCGGCCACAGATGGGGGTACGACCGTTTTGACGTGGTCGAACAGTACCCCGCAGCGGGAGTTGCTCGACCTGCTCGAACTCCTCGACGCGGAAGGGCTGCCCATCTCCCACGTGGGCCGGCGCGAGGCCACGTTGGAGGAGGTGTTCGTACGCCTGACTTCCGAGGGAGACTCACGGGTATGAGCTTGGTGGTCCTGGGGGCAGAACTGCACCGCGCCTTCCGGCTGGCCCGGTCATACTGGCTGGAGTACATCTCTGACTTTGTGCTCTACGCTGCCGGGTTCCTGTTGCTGATGGCCGTCTTTCGCGCCGCCTCGGACGACTTTGGCCCACGAGGATACCTGGCCACGCTGATCGGCTTCGTGACCTGGAAGGTCTGCGCCGGCACGATGGCCGGCATCGCCGACACTGTGGTCGAGGAGTCCCGCACCGGCACATTGGAGCAGATGTTCCTGGGGGGCTTGCGCCCGGGGCTGGCCTTCCTGGGTCGCAGCGCGGGCATTTTCCTCAATCACGCCGCGCGGGGCCTGGTGCTGGCGACCGCCCTGGCTGCCTTCCTGGGCATCCTCCGGCCGATACCGCTATTTGCCATCGTCGTGTTCGTCCTGACCGCCGCGGGGCCCTGTGGGCTGGGCTTCGCACTGGCCGGGCTGGCGTTGGTCTACAAGCGGCTGGACGGGCTGGTGCACCTGGTGTGGCAGATGCTGGTGTTCTTCACGGGTGCGCTGGCGCCAATGACGCACCCTGTGCTGGCAGGCGTGGCCAGGGCGCTGCCGCTCGGCTGGGGCATCACGTGCCTGCGCGCCCTCGTGGTCGAAGGAGCGACTGCCGCGTCGCTGTGGCGGAGCGGGGACCTTCTGGGACTACTCCTCAACACGGCCTGTTACGTCGCGCTGGGAGCGGCGCTGTTTGCCTGGGGGGAGCGGCGGGCGCGCACCCTGGGCGTATTGGGGCACTATTAGGCAGGGCGGTATGCCGAATCTATGGATCGTTCTGCGAGCGGAACTCAGGCGGCACCTGGCCGACCAGTGGTCGTACCCGGGGGACAGCCTGTCGTGGGTGCTCTACACCTGCCTGATGTTCGGCGCGGTGGTCGTCATCCTGAATGGGATCACCGGCGGAGCCTATGGCGCGCAGGAGCGCACGCTGGTGCTCGTCGGCTGGCTGGCCTGGCAGGTGGCGGGCAGAGTGATGGCCCATCTCTCAGATGCCATCTCCGAGGAGGCGCAGGCAGGGGCGCTGGAGCGGTGTGCCTGAGCCCGGTCCCGTTGGCTGCCGTCGTAGCGGCTCGTAGCGTGGCCTACCTCCTGACCGCCAGTGCGGAAGGCGTTCTGGCGGCGGTCGTGCTCGTCTTCTTCACCGGCCCTCTCCGGGTGGGCGCGGGGCTGCTGGCGGTGTTACTCGTGAGTCTGGTGGGCGCGTATGGGATGGGCTTTCTGTTTGCCGGGCTGGCGCTGGTGTTCAAGCGCACGTCGTCGCTGACCAACCTGGTGTTCAGCCTGATGATCTTCTTCACCGGGGCGTTCGTGGGGCTGGAGAGGCTGGGGTGGGCCTTCACGGCGACCCGATTTCTGTTCCCGCTGACGTGGGGCATCTCGCTCATGCGGGCGATGCTGGTCGAGAATGTCACATTCCTCGCCCTGTGGAGGAGCGGGGCGCTAATCGGCCCATCGGTGCACTCGGTTGCGTACCTGGCGGTGGGCCTGGGGGTCTTCGCCTGGGGATACCACACCGCGCGCCGGAAGGGCACGTTGGACTGGCATTGGTCAAGTCCGGTTTTGCGCTCATCCGGCTCACGGCTGTGTTGCTCCAGTTGCTCCTCTATGTGGGGCGAGGCCTCTGACGCAGTGCACCTCCTCCACAAAGTGGAACGTCCTTTTAACACAATGCGACTTGCAGTCCGTGAGATAGTGGATATAATGGTATCATCTCAGGTTGTCTTAGACTCGTGCCGGTCAAAAGGCAACACACGTCAACCAGCGGCACCATCTCTGCACAGCTCGGAGTTGCGACATCGGTATGGAGAGAACATGAGCCGAACCACACACTTCAACCGCATGCCCCGTATGCAGGAACCGCTCCCGCAGGACGAAGTCAAGATTCCGGCTCCGCCCAGCGTCAGCCCTCTTCCCAAGTACAGTTGGCTCCAGATGTTGCTGCCGCTGGCAGGCGTGTTTGTGATGGTGGGGATATACGGTGGGATACGTGGAGACTGGCTCCTGGCGATCCCCATGGTGGCTATGTCCGGCTTCTCGGTCATCGGCTCCATCGTTGGCCGAGTGTCACAGCGCAAGAACCACGAGAAACAAGTTAAGGAGAACGAGGCACTCTACGCCCAGGTCTTAAGTCAGAAACAGGCCGAGCTGGAGCGCTTGCGGTTGGAGCAACAACGCATTCGCACCGACACGGACCCGGACCTGGCAACGTTGCTCGCCCGCGTCCAGGATCGTAACCCTCGGCTATGGGAGCGCCGGCCCGCAGACGTGGACTTTCTGAGCGTACGCCTGGGCATTGGCGACCTGCCCTCGACCGTTGCCGTCTCGGCGCCCCATCCAGACATGCCAGACCCTCGCCTGGAGGAAGCCCACAGGATGGAGACCGAGTACGTCTCGGTGCCTCAAGTGCCGGTGACGGCCAGCCTGCGCACCGGGCCGCTGGGGATCGCTGGTCCGCTGTCTGACCGCACCGGCGTCACGCGTGCCCTGATCTGCAACCTGGCCACGCATCACTCTCCTGATGAAGTCCACCTCTTGGCCACTTACTCGTCTGCTCAGGCAGTCGAGTGGCATTGGCTCAAGTGGCTGCCACACAACTACGCCCTGAATGAAGGTGCCGGACACCATTACCTGGCCAACGACTCTGGCTCTGCGGAAGATGTGCTCAATGACCTGCTGGAAGAGCTGCATCATCGCCAGAATCAGTTGCAGACGACACAACACGGCGAAAGAGCATCCACGTGGCCCTGGCTGGTGCTGCTGGTGGAAAGCTATGCACTGGTGCGTGACAATCCGGCTATCCATCTGCTGCTCTCGCCTGAGGGCCGGCAACTCAACGTCACGGCCATCTTCATGGTAGATCAGGCCCATCAAGTGCCAATGGGTTGCAGTGCCATCGCCGAGTGTCAGCCCAATGGACAGCTCAGATATTCCATCGCTGGGGTTGCCGGGGCTGCATTGTGCTGTTGGCCACAGTATGCAGACGTGACTCTGAGTGAGCAACTGGCGCGTAGCCTTGCTCCCATTCAGGTCTATACGCTTCAATCCGATACTGCGATGCCCTCCCACGTGCGCCTGCTGGATATGATGGGTATCAAGGACATCAACGGGTACGATCTCGCCCGTAATTGGCGCCACCGCTCACCCGACCAGTATCTCAAAGTGCCGATCGGTGAACGGCGGGGCAATCAGCCTATGCTGTTGGATTTGAATCACACCGGCCACGGCCCCCATGGCCTGGTCGCGGGTACGACCGGGTCAGGCAAGAGCGAGTTGCTCCAGACGTTGGTAATCGCCCTCGCACTGACGCACCACCCCCACGACGTCGGGTTTGTCCTGGTTGACTTTAAGGGCGGTGGCGCCTTCTCTGACCTGGTTACATTGCCCCATACACTGGGTATGGTCACCGATCTCACCGGCAACCTGACTGAGCGCGCACTGGTCGCGTTGGAGGCCGAAATGGACCGGCGCAAGCGGCTATTCGGCGATGCCGGCGTCAATGACATCGGCCCTTACCAGGAACTGTATTGGCAAGGCAAGGTCAAGGATCCACTGCCTCGTCTGGTCGTCATCATTGACGAGTTCGCTGAGCTGGTCAATGACCATCCTGACTTTATTGACGGGCTGATCGGCATCGCACGGGTAGGGCGCTCATTGGGGGTCCATCTGATCCTGGCCACCCAGAGCCCGGCCGGCGTCGTCAAACAACAGATTTGGGCCAACGCCAAGTTCCGCATCTGCCTGCGTGTCGAGTCACGCCAAGAGAGCACAGAGATGCTGCATCGGGCAGAAGCCGCTAATCTGCCCAGGATACCCGGGCGTGGGTATCTGCAGGTGGGCAACAACGATGTGTTCGAACTCTTCCAGGTCGCACGAGTCGCCGGCCGCTATCGTGCGCTGGGAGACACAGACAGGCTCGTGGGAAGGCCGGAGGAACGCATCGTCATCGCTGAGATCTCCCCTCTGGGTCGCCGTACCGTGCTGTTCGATTCGAAGCAGACAGGGAAAAAGAAGAAAGATCAGACCAAATCGCCCACTGACCTGGACGTGGTTGCCCAGCGGCTGGTGGGTGCAGCAAAGCAGATGAATGTCCAAAAGCTCCCCAGTCCATGGCCGGACCCGTTGCCAGACCACACAGCCCTGCCAGACCTGCTGCTCAGGCAGGCATACGCCGGGTGGAACGGAACCTGCTGGGCGTTTGACCGCGCCGTGGCCGGACCACCGGAGGTGAAACGACCACGCTACTGTCATGCCTGCGGCAACTCACTGCGGGCTGGCGCCAAGTTCTGTGGCACCTGTGGCACCCCGGTGCGCATCTATTGCCCCAAGTGCAAAACAGCGCTGAGAGATAGCGCCAGGTTTTGCCCAGCGTGTGGCGGTGAAGTGGCCATTGCACTTCCCACCAAGGTGGCGCCGCCCCAACTCCCACCTCCACGCCCTCCTGCTCTGCCGAACCGCCCCTGGTTGGGGGCACTCCTGGGCTTGCAGGATGATCCGGTTCACCAGCGTCAGTTGCCCCTGGTGTTGGAACTAGCCGAGCAGGATGGACAACTGATCGTCGTCGGTGCTCCAGGATCGGGAAAGGAGACGTGGCTGCGCACCCTGGTCATGAGCCTGGCTCGTACCCACGCACCAGACGAGCTACACTTGTACCTGATCGAGTTTGGTGGGCAGGCACTCAAGGTCTTTGAAAAACTGCCGCACGTGGGAGGCATCTTTACCCCGCTGGACACAGAACGCGTACAGCGCCTGTTCCTGCGCCTGCTTGACTCCCTGGAAGAGCGCAAGGCCATGTGCAACGATGCCAGAGTAGACCGGTTGGTGCGGCTGCGTGAACTGCAGCCAGGGAAGGCTCCCCCCGCCATCGTGGTGGTCCTGACAGGGTTTGCGGAGTTCCGCACCACGTTCCAGGACGAGATGCTACAATTGACGCGCCTCATCCGCGAAGGTGGCCCCTATGACATCCACATCGTGCTGGTCGGTGACCGGGCTGGCGACGTTCCTATGGCGCTCAGTAGCGTGATCGCGCGTCGTGTCGCGCTGCGCCTGGCAGATGCCGATGAGTATGGCATGGTGTTCGGTGCAAGACTGGCGTTGAGCAGGGAACAGAAATTCCCACCTGGTCGAGGATGGTACGGACGTCCTCCGCTCGAGTTCCAGACCGCTTCCCCAGGCTACGAAAGTGACGAGAACGCGCAGATCGCTGAGCTGCAGCAGAGCGTGGACGAAATGGCCAGCGCCTGGCGTGGCCCCACACCTGAGCCTGTGGAGGCGTTGCCGGACGTGGTCTCGCTGGGCAGATTGCTGTCACGCGTTCCGGCTCCTGTAGCCCTGCCATCATGCCCACAGACGGCCGTCCCGCTTGGTCTGGATGGCGTTCGATTGCGACCGGTGTTGGTAGACCTGGCCAACGATGGCCCTGACTTTATCGTCTCCAGCACGCCCCAGGGGGGCAAGACCACGCTGCTATTGGCCTGGGCACTGATGTTAGCCGAGTTCAACTCACCACAGCAAGTGCAGTTCGTGCTGATGGCCGGGCGACGCAACAGCCTGCGGCCGTTGGAAGGGTTGCCTCACGTCCTGGATTACTGCCGGACCCCGGAGGGCTTTCGCCAGGACAGCGTCCTCGACCGGTTGCAGGCCGAAATCCAGCGTCGTGAAGCGCTGTTGAGCGATTGCTCTGCAAACCTCGCTCAGCTTTCACATATCGTGCTGATGTTTGACGACTACGACGAGTTCTTCAACGCCGTAGGGAGCGACAAAGCGGTACAGGACGGGCTGACCTTGCTGGCCAGGCGTGGACGCGACGTAGGTATGCACACCGTCGTGACCGGCCCGTTGCCCGACATGGGGGGAATCGCATTTCGGGACCCCCTGATCAAACAATTGAAAGTTGGACGCTCGGGCTTTCTTCTGCGCGTCCTGGATGCCAGCGATCAGAATCCCTTGGGCCTGCGCGTCAGAGCCGCGGAGGTCAAGCAGATGGTGCCTGGCCGCGGCTACGTCGTGCGCAGTGGGTCTGAGGAGATGCTCCAGGTGGCAACGCCGGGGGACAGCACAGCAGTTGCCGACTGGGCGGCCAGGCTAGAGCGCCGGTGGAGCAACGCGAAAGTAGCCCGGGCCAGTTGGCCTGAGACAACTCAGGCCACGGGTGCGGAGGCGTAATGGCTCAACGGGGATGACAGAACGTCATCGCCGCTTGTGTGAGTGTGGACAGAAGAGCGGCAGGCGATCTAGATCACGCCGCGATCGGTCTCCTCGAACACGTCAGCAATGCGGCGTAGTTCGCTGATCAGGCGTTCCAGAATATCGCGAAGCTGGTTCTGAATCTGGGGCACCTGTTCGTTGAACAGATTGGCATAGTCTACCTGCGCCAGGCCGGTCCACTCGCCTGCCAGATCGTTGACCGTTCGAATCATCGTGCTTAGCGTCTCTTCAACCTGGCCTTTGTTGGTCTCTAGCGTGGAGGCAGAACTCCGCAGTCGCTCGGGGGATACACGAATATCAACCATCTTGCCATTTCTCCTTTCTTGGTATGCCTGCTGCTGTACCTGGCGTGCAATCTTTGTGGCCGTCAGCAAGACCGGTGCACACTAGATCACACGCTCGTCCGTCTCACGGAACACCTGGGCGATGCGGCGCAACTCCGAGGCGATCTCGCCCAACAGGTCGGTGAACTGGGTCATCTTGGGAATCATCTGGTTCCACTCGGCATAGAACTTGTTCTGCGCCACACCGTCCCATTCCGCATCGAGAGTGTCCATAGTGCCTCTCAGCGTGCTGATCATAGTCTCTGTTTCGGCCTTCTTGTCATCGAACGTGCGAGCGACGGCTTCGAGCCTCTCAGGAGAAACAACGATTTGAGTCATAGGCTTCCTCCGGCTGGACAGAGTTGCAAATTCAAGTATAATTATAGCACCTAATTCCGCAAAACGCAAGTTGCAGTGGGCTTTGTCCAAAAAGTGACTGAAGGATGACCGGGAGAAAGAGCCATGCCACAAATCCGGATTGACACAGAGCACGTCAGGGATGTCGGTCGGCGGCTCATCGCTGAGGGTGACCGTCTGAACGAAATCGGACACGAGTTACAGGGCGCGATCGGCAGCCTGGACACTGGAGCCTGGGATGGGCACAGCCGCGCCCAGGCAGAACCGCTGCTGAGCCGTGTGCGGCCGGAGAGCGCGCGTGTGTCGGAGGACCTCGACGAATTGGGGCGCACGCTGGTGCGGGTGGCCGATACATTCGAGCAGGAGGATAACACAGCCGCCCATAATCTGGAGGGGATGCCATGGGTGGACTTTGGTCTGAGTGCTGGCATGGCTGGTTTTGCGGGTGGCGGTGGCGGCGGTGGCGGCGGCGGTATGGGTACAGACTCAAAGGGCTCTGCCAATGTAGGTGTTGAGTTTAAAGAAGGTTTTGCTGGCCGGTCCACATCCTACGACCTTAAGGATAAGGAACGGCAAACCGAGAGCGAGGTAGAGGTAAAGATAAGAGCGGTGGATGGAGCCCTTTACGATGCCGATGATATAACGGGTGACGTGAAAGTAGGCGCCGCAGACGTTGGAGACTACCAAGCAGACGTGAAGGCAGGCAAGTACGAGGCCGGAGCCAAATTCGGACTCGGAGAAGATGGCTTCACTGCCGGAGCATATGGCGAAATCGGTCTCGGGGAAGCCACTGCAGCTGGTGTGTTGGGTGGAAGTGGTCTTGGAATCGCAGCAGCAGGGACTGTGGCTGGTCCCAAGGCCGAAGGTTTCATTGGGGTAAAAGACAATACACTTGGTATCTCAGTGGGAGGCTCTCTCGTCTCTGCTGAAGCTGAAGCGGGTCTGAATATTGCGGGGGCCAATGTGGGAGTAAAAGGCGGAGTTTCTGTTGGAATCGAGTTTGGTTTCAAGATCGGGCAAGACACAGAAGTAAAGTTCGGGCCTTTCAAAATCGGCATATCATTCGGCAAGGCCAAGGGGAGTAAAAAGTGACGAACGCAACGAGACAGAATGGAATCCTCATACTTTCCCGTGCAGAAATCTACTATCTGATGAAGTTATTGAGAGCCAATGCTATGATCGGGCTGGGAGCAGCGGAAAGCGCGCCGGCTGTTCTGGACCGTGGACGAGTGTCCCTGGTACAGCGCGGCCTGGTCACCACTGGTCTCACGGAAGCAGAGAACAAGATAGACGACAAGCTCTTACCACTCGTGATGGCAAGTTTTTTTCCGGATGGAGCGATGACAATCATCCGTGACCTACCAGCGGTAGGAGAACAAGTCCTCCTGTTCTTTCGCCGCGCATCTCTCATCGTCTTACATACTTTCCCAGATCAATTCTCCCACCGGCTAGCCCTACTGGACAATCCAGCGCAGGTGACAGACATGGTCCAACGCTGGTTTCCTTTGGCTGGCTACCCTGAGTCCAGGAGCAATGTGCAGTTGGCAGTAGAACGCTTCAAGGAGTTGCGGGACGAAGCCGAGGCTCATCGGACAGACGCCGCGTTACAGGTCCTTGCAGGCTGCCCCTTTGCAGATGATGAGAAGATGAATCTAATCGAGGCGATCGAGCACCGCACAATCAGCGGATCGTTTGCGGTGATGCAATGCGTCCAAGATACTATCACAACAGCTCATTCGGTGGCAGTAGTCGCCGGTCCCTCAACAGCTTGGTTGATCTCTCAACCAGAAGATGATCCCCAGGGAAGTCAACTGTTGATCCGTAGAATTGGGGCGGACTTGGTGGATGTGGTGGCAGGTCTGATGGAAAGGATGTAGCTCCTGCTTGGCTTGCAGCGATCATCTTCGGACGCTGGCCAGTGTTGGAGGGAGTTATGGCACAGATACGCATTGACACAGAGCATGTCAGAGATGTCGGCCGGCGGCTGATCGCCGAGGGTGATCGCCTGAACGAGATAGGACAGGAGTTGCACGACGCGATCGGCAGCCTGGACACTGGAGCCTGGGATGGGCACAGCCGTGCACAGGCGGGGCCGCTGCTGGGCCGTGTGCAGCCAGAGAGCGCGCGTGTGTCTGAGGGCCTCGACGAATTGGGGCGCATGCTGGTGCGGGTGGCAGATGCGTTCGAGCAGGAGGATAACACGGCGGCCCGGAACCTGGAGGGAATGCCGTGGGTGGATTTTGAGAGTAAGGGGCCAATGCAACCTGGTTCTGTAGATACTGCCCCTGCTCCAACTGAGGCTTCCCTTTTATATGTCCTGGATGACCGAAATTCTCTTGTTAGGTTCCTCAGTGCGATTCCGGTGTTGAACTTGCTATTCCCCCCCCTTGTCGGAGGTGACCTGTCAGTTGACGAGCAGCTGAGGCGGCTATTTGGACGAGACGTCAACCTAGTTGACGGGGATGAACAGTGGTCTGAGAAAGAGGTGGCTTTGGTACGAGATATTCTTGATGATCTACCCCCTGATCTTGCCAATCGTTCCGTGCTCAGTCACATCTACCGGGATGCGGAACCGGATGATAAGAAGCTGCTGGGAGGAGTGTTTTGTCCAGTTGGAGACTCCGTCTGTCCTCATGCGCGTTCAATAGTTATATATGACGCTGCATACGGCGAAGGATTTCAAAAACGCTATGGGGTGGATGCTGACACAGCATTTCAAGCCGTCCTGACCCATGAGTTAGTTCACACTGCGCAATACAATGAGGCCGGCTTGCCCAACGATCTTCTCAGGAAATATGCCGACGAGATGGGGTGGAAAGAAGCGCCTGGCACTGGATGGTTGTATGAAGGTGACCCCAAAGCTTTGCCAGGATCAGATCAGCCACAATATATGTATCCTAATCTGGAGGAGAATGGCCCTTCGGAGGATTTTGCTGAAGCAGTCACCTTTTACATGTATGCTCCGGAACGCCTTTCGCAGGAACGTTACGATTTTGTTAGAGAGCACATTTTCGGGGGAAGAGAGTTCAAGTAGACCTGGAAACCGCACTTGAGCCTGGGAAGCAGAGGTCAGGGTCAGGTGGGAAGGAGAGATAAGATGAATAAAGAATATCGGAAAATAGACCCGTTGCAGGTCATTCCAGGCAAGACGACTGAAAGTGAGCTAATGAAAGCCTACGGTAATCCAGATCGTGAGATAAAGGCATTCGGTTTGCGCTACCTACTGTACCTTGCACAACTCTCTGTCTATACTGCTGTAGCCATCTCGAAAGATGGCATCGTGAGGTTACTGGCTGTCTCCTGCCAGGATACCCTATCTAGGGACGAAATCGAACTCCAATATGGGGAACCCTGCGCTATTTACTTCAGCAATTATGCCCATGGTGCACGAACAATAGCTTTTCCAGAGCATGGCCGCACTTTTGTTGTCAGTGTAGGTGGGCAGATCGCCCAGATAATGTACCATGAATCGCTGGCCATAACTGACTACGAAGACCTCTTCGGGCGCTATTTCCCCAGGGAAGATCCCTTTATGAGGCAATGAATTCGGTCAACCTAAAATGGAGCTTCGAGGTCCTGTCAGGGTAGATACATGCTGTGATGTTGGCGACTATTGGAGCTAAGCGATGCCCCAGATCCGCATTGACACCAATCAGGCCAGGGATATCGGGCGGCGGCTCATCGCTGAGGGAGACCGCCTGAACGAAATCGGACACGAATTGCAGGGCGCGATCGGTAGCCTGGACACCGGAGCCTGGGATGGGCACAGCCGTGCACAGGCGGAACCGATGCTCTGCCGCGTGCGACCCGAGAGCGAGCACGTCGCCCAGCAGTTGGACGGCTTCGGCCACCAGTTGGCCCGCGTCGCCGATGCCTTCGAACAGGCAGACAGCGAATCGGCGGCCAGGGTGGACACCATCCCGTGGTTCATGCCCGAGCCGCTCCTGGGTTGGCGCACGAGTCCTGCCCTGCGCCTGGGGTCTCTGATGGCAGGAGGGGGTGACGTCGCCACCATCGCCCTGCTCACACTGCCCGAGGCGGGTAGAGGAAGCCGGCCTTCCTTCGCCGATAGGCTGAAGGACATTCCCAGCACAGTAGCAAGGTGGCTCTCGCCGGCCATCACGGCTGCCGCCGGATGGTTCGGGTGGCACCTTTCAAGCCCTGGCGAGGTGGTGGAAACGGCCCCGGATCAGCCTCCTCCCGCAGGCGAAGTGCCGCAGGCAGAGGGCGAGTTAGGCTGGACGCCCGCGCCACCGCCACCACCACCGCCGACGGTGACCGCTGAGATCATCCCTGGTTATGCAACAGTGACAGACCTCACCCCAGCCCTGAAGCAGACGGCCGGCTCTTATGAATGTGCTCCTGCCTCCCTCAGCATGGTACTGGGCTATTGGAACAAGGTGGACCCCAACCATCAGTCGCGCACCCCCGGCGAAATCATTCAAGGACTCGACGGCCGTTTTGACCCCCAGTCCGGCATCAAACCCGATGAACTGGTCGCCGGCTTGAAGGAGATGAACCTGGGCTACCAGACCATTGAGTGGCAGGCCTCGTTGGACAAACAAGCATTACAGTCAGAACTGAAACAAGGGCCGGTCATGGCCCAGATACACCTTAACTGGGGGACCAGTGGCTACTCTCACATGGTCACGGTCACCGGCATATCAGAGGACGGGAATACCGTCTACGCGAACGATCCCTGGACCGGGGAGGCCGTCGAAAAGTCCTGGTCCGCGTTTGAGGAAAGCTGGACCTTCGGCGGGCGGTACAGCGGGGCTTCGCACCTCATCGTCAAGGTCAGGCCATAGGATGCCTCCGATGACACAACCGATTAGTGACGGGATCAACACAATGGCGCTAGATCGCCAACTCCGCAGTTTAGACCCGGGCGAGTGCGTGGAGATCGCTGCTTCTCCCACCCTCTCTCAACTGGCAGTGGTCCGCGACCTGGCCGACCCGCTCCAGGCTGGCCTGTGGGCAACGCCAGAAGCAGGCCAGGAACCATTCCCACTGGCCACATCCCAAGCCTTGGCCCGCCTGATAGGAAGCCCAGTGGAAGCGATCATCACCCGCCCTCGCTGGTCTACTGACGGGCAGTGGCTTGCCTTTGCCTCGTACGAAGGGCTGCCACCTGGCCAGGCACACACGCTCTGGATCGTCGAGGCGCAGGCTGGTTCATCACCAAAACCGCTCTACCAGGGCGCCGGCCTCATCGCCGGTCACCTCTGGTCACCCGCTGGAGATTGCCTGGCTGTGGCCGACTCGGATGCCGGCCTGGTGATCGTGCACCTCAATGGGACATCGCAGGTAGCGGACGCGGACGGAATGCAGTACCCGCTGGGAGAGAACGCGATGGCCTGGCTCGAAGATGGCCGCAGGTTGCTCTATATGAACCTGGCCACGGGTAAGACAGGGTTGTGGAGGCTGGAAATGCCGGACGCGCAGAAGCAGCAGGTTGTGGCGCTCTCCCCGGATGAGATTATGATTCCAGCCACCGTGAGCGCGGGGCCACAGGTGGCATGGGGAGCGCTGCGGGGCAATATGCTCCATCCGGGGCAGGGTGTGATGCTTCACCTTTGGCCTGACGATGAAAGCGAGCCTGAGACCATTCCTTGGCCTGGCGTAGAGTTCGACCCCGCCTCCTCCCTCCTGCCCAACGACGATGGCTCCCTGTGGGCCTGCATCGTCTGGGTGAAAGGGCAACGTGCCCCCTTGGTGATGGACCCTCTGGCGCACCGCGGTCGCGTGCTGGCTGTTCCAGGGGATGTGATTCAGTTGCTGGGCTGGTCAACCTCGCCCCCGCGGTTGTGGGTGCTGCTCCATCCAATCCAATTGGCCGGCCTGGGCCTTGATGGACCTTCTGAACCCGCTTCGGCCTCGGATGGCGTGTTCTCGCTGGACTTGACACCTGACGAACTGGTCTGCCTGCTGGAGGCACTGGGAGCCACGCGTATGGTCGGCCTCACCTCTCTATTTGCTGACGTCCCACCAGGTGAAGCGGCCAAGCGGAAAACAGCGGCCAAAGCGGCCATGGCTTCCAAAGGCTACCTGACTGTGTCGCTAGAAGGGCGAGTGCAACTGGACCTCACGATTGCTGCGCTGGTCCAATGCTGCGCCACGCCGCAACAGACCTGGACGATGACTTTCCAGGACACGACAGGAGCACGCGATGTCCGGCACATTCACCGGGTTCAGGACCTGATCGTTGAGGACGCCATCCTGGCCTCCGGCACACACCGTTTGACATCTCTGCGCGACGAGGCGGCTGTTTTCCTGCGGATCCAGCAGCAACTGCGTTTGAACGTACAACCTGCGGCAGCGGGCCAATCGTTCGTCTTGCCGGAAGAGATCCTTTTCCGCATCAAGGAAATCGCTGCTGCCGGGGGTGAGGAAGCCGCTGCCCGCTACCTGGCCGCTATGGGAGTGACGGAAGCAACCGCCGCTTGTTTCGTCCAAGCGCTGGTCCGGCCGGTGTCGAACAGTTCGATTTCTCGCTGGGCGGCTGCTGGCGAGGAGGCTGCCGCCAGTACAGAGGAGGGCTTGGGCGTCCTCGAAGGTGCGTCAGGCCTCTGGCTGCTCCAGCCTCTGCTTGCGGATGGTACCGCGTGGGTGAGAGTCTCACCCGCCGACGCAACAACAGCCATGCGGCAGATTGAAGGCCTCTTTGCCCAGAAAACAGTGCCGTCCTCCACAGGATAGTGAAATCGGAACGGCGGCCACATCTGCACTTATGCGGCCTACGGAAACGAATGTCTATGGATACTGTCGTCGTTACCCTGCAGTCTTCCCTTCTGCAAAGGTTCGTAGACCTGGAACTACCGGGCGAAGTACCGCTACAGGCCTTGTTGCCTGCATTGGTAAACGCCTTGCAGTTGCCGTTCACACACGGCGCGGGACAGTCCATCGCGTATCAACTCTATCGCCAGCCGCAACAGAGCCCGCTCCCTGCATCGGAAACGTTGCTGAGCGCCGGGGTCGTCACAGGGGATGTTCTAACCCTGGTACAGATGGGGGCCAGGCCGGGGAGCGTGAGCGGGGCACAACGGGGCAGTTCCTCGGCGCTCCTGCACTTCGATTCGGGGACCATGATCGCGCTGGACAATTATGGGAAGGCGGAGTTGACTGTGGGGCGCTATGATGCTCACACCGGCACGACTCCCGATATTGACTTATCGGAGGAGCCGGACGGTAGCACTGTATCGCGTTCTCACGCCTTGCTCCGCAAACAGAGCAATCGGTGGACGTTGATCCCAGTTTCGACCACGAACGCCACCCGGGTTGGGAACACCCGGCTTACCCCGCAGCAGCCGTGGCCTCTGAAGCCAGGTGATGTCATCGTGTTTGGAGCGGTCAAACTTGTTTTCGAGACAGGCCATCAGTAAGGAGCTTTCTATGAGGATATCACCCATGATGATATGTAGAGCGGCCCGGTGGGCACTCGCTGCGGCGGTACTGATCCTGTGCCTGATGCTCAGCCTGGCCTGGCCGCTTCGTGCCGCGCCGGCACCACAGGCGGGGACGACTCCCTCACCGACGACCACGGTGACAGCGGAACAGGCCGCCACCCCCGAACCACCAACGCCCACTGAGCCCCTAACCGACACGTCTACCCCGACCGCCTCCCCTTCTGCCACGCCCACCGCGACGCCCACGTCCACTCCAGAACCGACTTCCACCTCCACCCCCACACAGACAGCCACTCCCACTCCTACCCAGACACCAACTCCTACCCCCACTCCCACGCAGACAGCCACTCCCACTCCCACTCCTACCCAGACACCAACTCCTACTCCCACTCGTTCTCTTCCTGAGATAGCGGCTGAAACGATCAAGGAGAACTGGCTCTTGGCTGGGTTCGCGTGCCTGGTTCCGCTGCTGGTTCTGGGCCTGGTACTCATCTTGTGGGGCCTACGCCGGAAGAAGCCACGGCCCGAGCCTGAGTTACCATCTCCACCACCTCTCCCCGGCGCCCCATACTTGGAGGTTGCGAGCACATCAGGCATTTCGCCGCGCTTTGACCTGAAGCCGGATGGGTCCACCATCGGGCGGGCACCGGGAAACGACCTGGTCATCACCCAGGATTTTCCTGCCTGGGAAACCGTGTCCCGCCAACATGCACGGATCTACGAGCAAGCCGGCCGTTGGATCGTCGAGGAGCTTGGCTCGGTGAACGGCGTCTACGTGAATGGGAAACGCACCGGCCGCAATCTCTTGCGCGATGGCTGGCGGCTTGGCGTCGGGGGGGTCGAGTTCGTCTTCCACGCCGGTACCGGGGAGGCGCAACGATGAAATGCTCAAATTGTGGCCACGACAACCGTGAGGGTGCTCGTTTCTGCCAGAGTTGCGGTGCTGTACTGGCGGCACAGCGTCCAGCCGGCCCCGGCGTCGCCCGGCTGACGACCAAACCCCTCCACCCGTCCGCACCCCCAGCGCCATCCTCCACCCCATTGCCCGCTACCCGCCCGCTCCCGGAGGTCAGCGTCGCTTTTGCTCCCTTGCCGGAAGGGGCATTACTCCACAATGGACGGTACGAGGTCGTGGAGGTACGCAACAGCGGCGAGCGCTTGAACGTTTACCTGGTGGAGGATACGACGCCCGTGCGCCTGTGCCCCAACTGCCGTACAGAAAGTACCAACACTGAGGAGCGCTTCTGTTCCTCTTGCGGGGCCGACCTCTCCGCAGTGGGACCGCTGCACTTGCGGTATCTGGTGCAAGAGAGCGCCGACGAGCAGGCATTTGCCACAGAGGCCTTGCTGCTGGGGATGCATCTGGAACACACCGGCTTGCTCCTGCCTCACACCACGTTCTTGGAGACTCCATACGGTCCCCGGCGCGGCTATCTGGTGATGCTGGAGTTTCTGCCTACATTGGCGACTTCGCTCTCTGCACCTCAGGAGTTGAACCAGGTCCTGGAGTGGGGAGTCACACTTGCGCAAGCCCTGGGCTATCTCCACCGCCACCAAGTCATGCTACGCCAGGCCAGCCTACAACACATCGCAATGGAAGGGAACAAAGCCCGCTGGGTACATCTGAGCATGGCCTATGTCATCCCGTCTGCTTCGCGGCCGGAGGCTGTAGGTTATTCTGCTCAGGACGTGCGTGGGCTGGCAGCGGCACTGTTCTACCTGGCGACAGGTCAGCCACAGTACACACCTCAAATTGCGCTGCCCGAGCCAGTGGCGAACTTGTTCGCCCAGGCCCTCGGTACACCACAAGGGGTTGTCGACGCCGCTACCTTCGCCGCGGCGCTGGAGGCTGCCCTACAAGGACTCCGCCGCCCAGCCGGTGTGACCCTTCTCGTCGGCTACCGCACCGATGTGGGACAGGAACGCTCACTGAACGAGGATAGTCTGCTGACCATCACGATCACCCCAACCTATCGTTCCGTAGGCATGCCGACCGGCCTGTTCGTCGTAGCCGACGGAATGGGCGGGCACGAGGCAGGCGACGTGGCAAGCCGGCTGGCGGTCCAGACTATCGCCCAGCGGGCGGTCAGCGAGGTGCTGGCTCCGGCCGCGGCAGGCGAATCCCCGCCCGCCGCCCGCCAATGGCTCACTGCTGCAACTCAGGCAGCCAACCAGGCAGTCTACGACCATCGCAGAGCCGCCGGCACCGATATGGGCGACACTCTGGTCATGGCGCTCTTCGCTGGCGATTCCGCAACCATCGCCAACGCCGGCGATAGTCGTGCCTACCTGCTCAAACAGGATGGCATCGCCCGGATCACCACCGACCACTCGTTGGTCGAGCGTCTCGTGGCGACTGGTCAGATCACGCCCGAGGAAGCAGCCAACCACCCCCAGAAGAACGTGATCTACCGCGTCATCGGCGACAAGCCCCGCATAGAGGCCGACCTGTTCGAGCGACGGCTGGCTCTCGGCGAGGCGTTGCTCCTCTGCTCCGACGGGCTGAGCGGCATGGTGCCCAGCGACCAAATCTGGCATATATGGCATACTTCCACCTCGCCCCAGGATGCCTGCGACCGCCTGGTCGAGGCAGCCAACCAGGCTGGCGGGGAGGACAATATCACTGTGGTCATTGTGCAGGTGGCAAGGTAATGCGGTACAGGAGGACCCACATGAAACGCAGCCTCGCTTTCGTGATTTCACTTTGTACCCTGGCGATCTTTGTCGCCGGCTGGCCTTTCAGCCAAGCCCAGGGACGAGGGCCAGTCATTGACATCCTGGGCAAGCCGGAGACCGCACCCCCGGATGCTCGCGCCTACGTATCGGTGGTGGATCCCAGTACCGGGCGCGTCATTGACGGGTTGAGCGAGGTCAATTTTGCCGTCCAGGTCTCGGAACAGGACGTACAGGCGAGCGTGTCGCTGGAGACCAGAGGAATGGCAGTGGTGATGGTGATTGATCGCGGCGGGATTGGCCGACGGGGCGACCCGCGCATCGGCGACGCGGTGGGGCTGGCAGAAAGCCTGTTGGGGTTACTCAACGTGGATGGGAGCGCAAGCGCGGACATGGTCGCCCTCATCGGCATCCGGGGCAGGGACGATGGTGGTCTCACCCCGCTCGTGCCCTTTACAGACTGGGACCCCAATTCCGTGGGCAACACGTTCAACGCACTACGCACGGAGGTCGTGGCAGGGGTCACCCCCCTGTACGATGGGATAGACCAGGCCATCGAGTGGATCGCTGCGAATCCCAACGCCGAGATCCAGCAGAAACTTGCACACCGCCGCCCGGTGATCGTCGTCTTCTCGGACGGCATTGATAACCAGTTCAGCGACAAAGCACACGAGGCTATCATCACCACCAAGTGCCGTGAGCACAGCATCCTGCTCTACGCCGTGCGCATGGAGGCGCGCGGCCGCACCACGGACGAAGACAACCTGGAGACGCTGGCTTCACAGACCAACGGCATCTATATCACCCACAACAAGGACACCCATGACCAGGTGCTGAACCTGTTCGCCAGCATCGCCACTCAGCGCCAGGCCTATCAGGTCGTCTTCCCACTCCACAGGCCACAGGGCGACTATGAGGTGCGTGTCCAGGCCTTGGATACGCCGATCGGCGACGGCTCAGACGTGGCCATGGTCTCCTCGCGGTTACGTTTGCCTGTCATCACCCTGGCCTCTCCGGCCGACGGCGTCTCTTACACTGTGACCTATTCCCACACCCCGCAGGTCGAGATTCCGCTGAGCGTCGAGTTGGCGTTCCCGGACGGGATTGAGCGCCAACCGACGCAGGTACAATACTTCCATGACAGCGCCCTCATCGCCACCAGCACGGCGGCACCGTCGTTTGCCACGAGTTGGGATGTCACAGGCATCATCACGCAGACGGAGGAGACGCGGGAGACGCAGGAGCGGAAGTACAGAGACCTGACCTTTACCGCTGCGGCGGAAGACGCCTACCTGGACCAGACGGTGACCAGTGGGCCCGTGAACATCCGGGTCGAGTGGGACCCACTGCCCCCGCTCACGTGGCTGGAGAAGTTGGCGAGATGGTTCGGAGCCTATTGGTGGCTACTCATCATCCTGGCCGCACTGGCCGTGGGGCTACTGGTCCTGCTCATCTTGCTGTTCAGAATGCGAGGTGAACTGGCGCACCGGCTGGCCTCCCGCACCACCGGCGTGCTCAAGGGAGTCACCAAGAAACTGGCGGCGATGCCCCAGCGCGCCCCAGGCAAACTGGTCATCGTCCAGGGGGCCAACATGGGAAAAGAGTTCCGGCTCGGCGCTCAGTTGGTCAGAGTGGGGCGGGACCCGCAGTTCTGCGACCTGGCGCTGTACGACGATTTCGTGTCTAACCCTCACTTTTCCATCGCCCTGGAGCAAACCCAGTTCTACATCACGGACGAAGGCAGCACTAACGGCACGCGGGTCAACGGCGCGCCACTCCCGCCCAAGCAACGCATGCTGCTTCAGCCGGATGCCATCATCGAGGTAGGCACGACACGCCTGCAATTCAAGCGGCTGGGCGGCACGACGCGCCAACTCGGGGCAGGCGGCCAACCCGGGCCGGCGGTTCACCCGGGGACTCCTCCCTATCAGCCACCGCCTCAATCACAACAGCCGGTCGGTGGGGCCGGATGGCAACCTACACCACCACAGGCGTCGCAGCCTGGCGCATCAGGATGGCAGCCCACACCACCGCAGGGGTCACCGCCCGGGCCTGGTAAAGGCGGGCCTACGCAACGGGTGCCCTGAAAGCGACGCAACCGTCTGCCGAGCAATGAGAAGTGGAGAGCAACATGAGCGAGGCGTTGGACTGCATCCAACCTGGTGACCGGGCAGGGCCTTACTGCATCTTGCGCAGGTTCCCCGGCCGTAGCGGTATGGCGGCGGTTTTCGAAGTCAACGTGCGCCAGAAGTATCGCCAGCCCGGCCTGCCTCACCGCCTGGCGCTCAAGGTCGCCAGGGAAGAGTACCAGGCTGCGCTGGTCGCCGAGGCCGATTTTCTGTCCCGCTTCGACAATCCAAACGTCGTGCGCATCTTCCCCCTGCCTGGGTATCACCGCCCGGTCTACGCTGCCCGCGAGCAGTTCCGCTTTGGCTGGGGCTGGTACTATGCCATGGAACTGTTGGACGGCGGGTCGCTCGAGCGTCACCTGACCCGTCGCAGCACCGTCACCGACCTGTTCCGCCCAACGGCAGGAGAGGAGCGCCGTCTGAACCTGCTGGAGACCTTGGGTATCGCCCGCCAAATGGCTGCCGCGTTGCAGCACATTCACGAACGCAGCGTCATCAACCTGGACGTCAAGCCCGGCAACGTGCTCTTTCGCCGGCGTAACTTCAAGTTCCTGCGGGCGAGTGTGCCCCAGGTGGTACTGTGCGACTTTGGCATCGCCAGAGATCTGCGCTATCTGCGCGCCGGCCTGCTGGGCGTCGCTACCCCCGAATATGCCTCGCCAGAACAGGCGTTGGAGTCCAACCCACATGCTCAGCCAGTGGACGCCCGCTCTGACATCTTTTCTCTGGGCATCGTGATCTACGAGATGCTCGCCGGCAGCCTTCCCTTTGATAGTGTTGGCCGGGTGGTTGACCTGGCTTATACTCCCCCCCCTATCCGGCAACTGCGCCCCTCGATCCCGCCGCTCTTGGAGAAAATCGTGATGCAGGCACTGGCCAAGGAACCTGCTTACCGCTTCAGGAGCGCGAACGAGATGCGCGCCGCCCTCGAGCAGGTACCTACACCACCCGACTGGGGGACCGCTGCCAGGCGCACCTTCGCCGGGATTGCGCTGACCACAGCCCTGGCGGCCAGTGGCTGGGGGATCAGGAGTCGGCTGGTGCTGCCCACGCCGACGCCCACTGCTGCCCCCCCTGCTACCGTGGAGATGATGCCCACGGCGACGAACCTGCCGACCATAGTGCCCGAAACCCGCCGACCTACCGATACAGTGCCAGCGGGCCTGCCGACTTCCACCCCGGCCCCAACCTACACGCCCACCTTTACACCGCGGCCGCTCACGCCTACTCCCACCTCAGGAGGCTAATCGCCATGAACGCAAGTTATCCATCTCAGCCCCAGCCAGCATATCCTCAGCCCGGTTCACAACCGCTGCCCCTCCTCGCCTTGCCCCTGGAAGTCTGGGGCGCGACCGATAAGGGCCGCGAGCGCGAGGGCAATGAGGACGCTATCTATCCTCATTCCGGATCAGACACTTTTCCCTTCAAACCTGGCGCGCAACGCCTGGTCCAAAAGGGACAGTTGATCGTCGTTGCCGATGGCGTGGGAGGGGCGCAGGCCGGCAGGGAAGCCAGCCAATGGGCCATCCGCGGGGCGGTGGAGCGCTATTACGACCTCACGGGACCAGACGTGGGTGCCGACCTGCGAACTGCTGTGGAACACGCCAACGCTTCCCTCTTCCAGTACCTTCAGAACACCCACACACCTGAGGCTGGTTCCACGATGGTTGCCGCCGTCATCCACGGGAACGTGCTCTACGTGGCCAACGTCGGCGATAGCCGCGCTTACCTGATCCGCAACGGCGGAACCACCCGGCTGACCCGCGACCACACCCTGACCCAGCGGAAGATTGATCAGGGCTTGATTCAGCCCGACAAGGCGGAACTGGACCCTGATCGCAGCGTGCTGACCCGCTCGCTGGGGGCAGGACCTACAGTGCAGGTGGATCTCTTCCCGCCGCTGCAACTGGCGCAGGGCGACATGGTGCTGTTATGCTCCGATGGGCTGGCCGACATGGTGAGCGACGAGGAAATCGCCCGGCTGGTGGCGGGCAGTTCGCCGAAGCGAGCGGCGCAACGGTTGATCGCGACGGCCAACAGGCGAGGCGGCTTCGACAATATTTCGGTCATAGTCGTCCAGGTGGGCAAGAGACCGGCCGCCGCCAGCGTCGGACTACTGGAAAGCGTAAAGCTCCTGCCCCGGCAACGGAAGATCATGCTCCTGGTGGGAGCCATATTGGTGGCGGCCGCGCTATGCGCGATGGCGGCATTGGGTTGGAAAATGTGGCCAGGGCGAGCGACCGTGACACCTGCTTCTGTCCCCACAGCGACCGTGGAGACGATGCCCACGGCGACGAGCGCGCCAGTCATCGTGCCCGAAACCCCCCGACCTACCGATACAGTGCCGGCGGGCATGCCGACTTCCACTCCGGCTCCGACCGTGACGCCGACGTTTACACCAGTTCCTGACAGAGACCACGATCACGTTCTGGATTTCAACGATGACTGCCCTGACAGACCTGGTCTGCCCGAGTTCCGCGGCTGTCCAGATAGTGACAAGGACGGCATTCCCGATCGTGACGATGAATGCCCCGAGCAACCCGGCCCACTTGAACTTAAGGGCTGCCCAGCAACAGACACCGATGGCGATGGCATCCCCGACAATCAGGACACGTGTCCCACGCAATCTGGCCCGGTAGAGAACGGAGGATGCCCGCCGACCGGGGATGACGGAGGTGGAAATGGTGACAATAACAACCAGAATCCAGATGAGAGAACACAGTAGAATTGGAGCAACAGTATCTGTTCTGAAAATAGTCCGGGGGGCCATGGCCATCCTGGGCGCTCTCCTGGCGTGCGCCTTCCTGCTGTCTCTTGTTAGCCTCCCTAGCGAGGCTGCGTCGCTGCGTCACGAGGGCACGGGCGCCGATCCGCGTATCCAGTCTGTCACCGCTACCGCCAGCCTCCCCATCTCCGATACGCACCCAGGCGACGGTCTCACCAAGACCATCTACTTCAACGACAGTGGCGCGCCTGGGGTCCTCACGCTCGCATTTGAGATCAGCGGCACACCAGCGTTGACACTGACGACCGGGGCTGCCTTCGGCGCCCCGACGCGGGCCTACACCTCGCCCACGACGCCTTGGTCACCGGTGGTCACCTACAGCGTGGAAACCGGCGGCGGAGACTATCCCGGCGTGGCGTATACCGCCGCCAGCACCCACGGTATCCAAACCACTATCGTCATCACCTACGAACTGGACAACACCCTACCTACGGTGACAGTGAACGCTCCTTCAGTCTGGCAAGGGCTGAGCCCCATCCCAATCGCGTGGCAGGCATGGGACACGCAGAGCGGTGTCGCCCTCACGCACCTTTACTACCGTCGTGTGCCGACTGATACAACGTGGCAAGATAGCATACTGGAACAAGCCGAACACTCTGGCACCTTTTACTTCACCCCCAGCGGGTACCTGACTTATACCTTTGCTGCCCAGGCTGCCGACAACGTAGACAACAGGAGTACGTTGCCCACGACCGGTCTATTCGTCGTCGTCAAGCCAGCCCGTGCCTACCTGCCACTGGTAGTGCGCAACTATCCTCCGACCTGGCAGCAGGCCAACGGCGTTCGCGGGGTGAATGTCTATGACGTCGCCGTATGTCCCTCCAGGCCTGAATGGCAATATGCCGGAACTGCGGAGGGGGTCTTCCGTTCCACCGATGGAGGCGCCTCATGGCAACATTGGGCGCTGGACCGAGTGGCCAGCCCCGTGGTCGTGAATCCATCCAATTGCGCCGAGGCTTTTGCCGCCACCTGGGGAAATGGAGTCTATCGCATCACAGGGCAGAGCCAGGCCGTAACCATTAACCAAGGGCTAGGCGACCTGTACCTGTACGGCCTGACGACTACCGACGATGGGCAGGTGCTATATGCAGGCAGCAGTACCCGCGGGGTATACAAGACCAGCACCAGCAACATCAACTGGGTGACAGCCAACACCGGTATTCTGGATCTACGTATCCGCTCCGTCTACGTCGTAGACAACGTCCTTTATGCTGGCGGGCGGCAATGCACCTATTATCACTCCATTAACGGGGGTGGTTCGTGGCATTCAGAGACCGTCCTTGGCGGAGGGCTGAGCGGAGAATGTATGGACGCCCAGGTGTGGTCTGTCACGGAGTTGGACAGCGTACACTATGCTGGCCTGGGTCTGGACAAGGGGCTGTACCGGCAGTTGGGCAACGAAACCTGGGTACGGGTCACTGATGTGCCCACAGTCACGATCCATATACTTGGCCTGCGTTCTCACACGTCGCATCTCTACGTGGCTACCTATGGCTACGGCGTCTACATATGTGAGCCGGACGGCCGCTGCCGGCCACTTCCGAACGGCGGCTTGACCGAGTCCCGCATGCGCGGGCTGGCAGTCGCCAACGTGCCCAACGAGCCTCCGCGCCTGGTGGCCGGAAGCGACAATGGCATCTGGTGGGTACCCCTGGTACCTTGAGAGGAATGGGAACATGATCGTCTGCTCTACCTGTGGAACCGAGAACCGTGACGGGGCCAAGTTCTGCCAGGCCTGCGGTTCACCGTTGTCAGCCAGTGCGCCCTTCGCCCGCGGCGTGTGGCTGAGCACCGGCTTCCGCTCCGTGAAGGGGACAGACTGTGCAGTCAACCAGGATAGCCTGCTGGCACTCACGGTGACGCCACTGTACGAGGGCCAGCCTGCGCCGGCATTGGGCCTCTTTGCCGTCGCCGATGGTATAGGCGAACGCCACGCGGGCGAAGTGGCCAGCCGCCTCACCATCCAGACGGTGGTCCAGGAGGTAATCTCCCGCGTGCTGGTGGCGGAACTGAGCGGAGAAGCCTGCCTGGAGGAGACACTGGTCGCCGTCGTCCGCGAGGGTATCGAAGATGCCAACGCGCGGGTGTGCGCCGCGGCCCAGGCCAGTGGCACTGACCTGGGCTCGACGATCGTGGCAGCCCTGGTCCGCAATGACCTGGCCGTCATCGCCAACGTCGGCGACAGCCGCGCCTACCACAGGCACGAGGGCGCACTCTCCCAGGTGACGACCGACCACTCCGTCGTCGAGCGGCTCCTCGCCACGGGGCAGATTCCACCGGAGGAGGCGGCCAGCCATCCGCAGCGGAGCGTGCTCTACCGCAGCCTGGGAGACAAGCCCACCGTAGAGGTAGATGTATTTAGCCTGAAACTGGCCCCGGGCGACCGGTTGCTCCTTTGCTGCGACGGTGCCTGGCGGGGCTTGCAGGATGAGGGGCTAAAGGAGGTGATGTCGTCGGAACACGACCCACAGCAAATTAGCGACGAGGTCATCCACCGCGCTCTAAAGGCCGGAACCACGGACAACGTGAGCGTTATCGTGGTCGGTGTAGCAGATCAGTGAACATCCCACGGAAGGAGGAACCGATGTTCAGGTTAGTTGCGCAAGATGGAACCCAATACCCTCTCACGAGTCCGGCGACGACCATTGGGCGAGAGGCGTGTGATATCCTACTGGTCAACGACGACCTGCTGTCGCGCCGGCACGCGAAGATAGAGCAGCGAGGAGATACCTGGGTACTCGTGGACCTGGACAGTACAAACGGTACATTCGTGAACGGCGTCCGGCTGCGTGCGCCCCACACGCTCCAGCCGGGTGACACGGTCCGGGTAGGGAATACGGCTCTTACCGTGCATACTGAAGGAGGGGCGCCACACACCCGCCAGATGGAAGAGACACCCCCCTGGCAGGTATCATCCGCTCCTGGGCCTGGGGTCCCTCCCCAACCCATGCCTCCACCGGCGTACCCACCGCCGCCTGCTCCCGGGCCTGGAGCCCCCCCCTACCCTGCTCCGGCGTCGGTGTACCAGGCACCGCCGACCTACGGCCAGCCCACCAAGGACAAGAGCATTGCCTACATCCTGGAGTTCCTGCTGCTCGGCCTGGGATGGATCTATGCGGGCGAGACAGGCACCGGGATCGCGATCCTGGTAGGCTGGATCGTCGTGGGTCTCGGGATCGGAATCACGGTGGACGTGGCGACGGGCGGGCTGGGCTGCCTGTGCACTGGTCCACTGTCAATCCTGGCGTACGTCCTTTCGTTGACCCAGTTGAACAAGTACATGAAGAGCCGGCCCCACGTTTTCCGCTGACGCCAGTGGCCTGCCGACAGGACACACCAGCAGATAGGGGCCTCGGAACAGGAGACTCAAGCATGGCCGGAGAAGTACAACTGAATGTCCAGACCAACAAGACCACATTTCCTGCCACAGGAAGCCAGCAACTGGCCTACCTGCTCATCGAGGCGATGCCCACAGCGGCAGTTGCCCATGTCCAGATGCCGCTCAATTTTGGCCTGGTGCTCGACCATAGCGGCTCGATGAGTGGTGCCAAACTGGCGAACCTCAAAGAGGCGGCCAAACTGGCAATTGACCGCATGGGGTCCCAGGACCTGGTCTCCATCGTCATCTTCGACGATAAGGTCAAGGTTATCGCACCCTCCCAGCCAGTCACCGACGCGGCAGGACTGAAACGCCAGATTGAGGGCATCCCCGATGGCGGTGGCACCGAAATGTCGCGCGGCATGCGCAAGGGACTGGAGGAATTGCAGAAAGGGCTGAGCCCCAGCCGGGTCAGCCGCATGGTGCTTCTGACCGACGGCGAGACGTTCGGCGACGAGGACGCGTGCCGCCAACTGGCCACCGACGCCGGGGGGCAGGGTATCGCCATCGCTGCCCTGGGATTGGGCGAGGCATGGAATGAGAAACTGTTGGACGACGTTGCCGAAACCAGCAGCGGCACCTCCGACTTCGTCCCCGAAGGGCAGCCCGACGTGATTCTGCGTACGTTCGAACACCACGTACGGACGGCCCAGGCCACCGTCGTGCAGAATGCAGAGATGATCTTGCGCCTGGTGCCAGGGATGATGCCCCGGGCGGTCTGGCGCGTGACGCCCCTGATTGCCAAGTTGGGCCACCGCGCCCTCTCGGACCGCGACGTCCAGGTCACGTTGGGTGACATGGACCGAGAGCAAGGCCAGAGCGTGCTGGTCGAGATGCTCATCCCCCCGCGCCAGCCGGGTACATACCGTATCGCCCAGGCCGAGGTGAGTTACGACCTGGCTGCCAGCGGCCTGGTCGGCGAGAAGGCCAAGACGGACGTCATCCTGAACTTCACGGCCGATCCGGCCCAGGCCATGCAGGACAATCCCTACGTGATGAACATCGTGGAGAAGGTAACAGCCCACAAGCTGCAGACGCGGGCATTGGACGAGGCAGCAGTGGGCAACATCGCCGGAGCGACCCAGAAGCTGCGCGCTGCGGCTACCCGCCTGCTGGCGCTGGGCGAGGAGGATCTGGCCCACACCGCACTGGAAGAGGCCGAGCGGCTGGAACGCGGCGAGGGTCTCTCTGCCCGTGGCACGAAGAAACTGCGCTACGAGACACGCAAACTGACGCAAAAACTGGAAGACCAGTAATTGGTAGATCAGAAAACTGAAATCCGCCGTACCAACCTTAAGGAGGAAAGCCATGTCTGTATGTCCAAATTGTGGTTTGCAACAGCCTGACGGGGCCGCTTTCTGCGACGATTGCGGCGCGGCCTTGGACAAGATAATGCCGGTAGCCGTGCCACTGGTGCCGCCAGCAGCGGCTCCGGCACGGCCCGTCCCTGCTGGTGGAACAGCCAAATGCCCCACGTGCGGCGCACCGGTGACACCTGGTAAGACGTTTTGTGATAGTTGTGGTGCGGCCCTGGGCCAGGCAGCATCTGCCCCTCAGTATCCGGGCCCAACCGCCGCTCCAGAACCAGCCGGTGCGTTGGTGTGCTCCAATTGTAACGCTCCACTGGAGCCGGGTAGCATCTTCTGCGATATGTGCGGCACGCCGGTCAGCCCAGTTCAGGAACCCCCTCCGTCACCAGATTTGCAGCCCGGCTACCCGCCCCCACCAGCCGCACCTCAACCTGGCTACGGAGCGTATCCACCGCCTGGACCGCAACCCGGCTACCCGCCTCCACCAGCCGGACCTCAGCCTGGCTACGGAGCGTATCCACCGCCCGAACCGCAGCCCGGCTACCCGCCTCCACAAGCCGGGCCTCAGTCGGGCTACGTGCCGCCGGGCGGCTACCAGCCGGGTTATCCAATGCAAGGCCGCCTGGTGGTACAGGGGACCAATGCCACGCTGCCTTTCCCACCTGGGAAGACGGAGGCCATCGTCGGGCGAGAAGACCCGGTCAGTGGTGTCTTCCCCGAGATTGACATGACTGACCACGGTGGTGACGAGGGGGGCGTCTCCCGGCGGCACGCGCGCATTCTCGTCCAGGGCACTCAGATTTTCATCGAGGACCTGAACAGCACCAACTACACCTACGTCAACCAGCAGAGGCTCGTGCCCGGACAACCCCACCCGCTCAACAACGGGGACGAGGTCCGGTTTGGGCGGATCAAACTCAACTTCTACGCCGCGTAACACGTGGCCGAAGGAGCGATACTATGTCTTTGAGCGCAGGGCAGGTTCTCCAGAACCGCTATCGCATCGTGTCCTTGTTAGGCCAGGGCGGCATGGGGGCGGTCTACCGCGCCTGGGACACCCGCCTGGACGTCCCGCTCGCCCTCAAGGAGATGGCCCCTCAGCCCGGGCTCGATCCCCACGCCCTGGCCCAACTGCGCCAGCAGTTCCGCCAGGAAGCACAACTCCTGGCCCGCCTCAATCACGCCCACCTGGTGCGTGTCAGCGACTTCTTCGAAGAGGGGAGCAACGCCTACCTGGTTATGGATTTCGTGGAGGGAGAGAGCCTGGCCAGTCGCATTGAGCGGGAGGGCGCGCTGCCGGAAAACGATGTAGTGGTCTGGGCTGGACAGTTGCTCGACGCGCTGGCTTACTGTCACGCCCAGGGGGTGATCCACCGCGACGTCAAGCCGCAGAACGTCATCCTGCGGCCTGACGGGCGGGCCTTACTGGTGGACTTTGGGCTGGTCAAGTTGTGGGACCCCGGTGACCCGCGCACCAAGACCGCCATGCGCGGCATGGGCACGCCGGAGTACGCCCCGCCCGAGCAGTACAGTGTGCGAGGGCAACATACCGACCCTCGCTCCGACCTCTACAGCCTGGGGGCAACGCTGTACCACGCGCTGACGGGACAAGCGCCACTAAGTGCCACCGACCGCATGGCCGCGCCCGACGAATTCTTCCCCCCACGCCAGATCGTGCCGGGAGTGAGTGAAGTGACGGAAGCCGCCATCTTGAAAGCACTGGCACTGCCGCTCGACCAGCGTTGGGCCAGCGCCGCCGAGATGCACGCAGCACTGCAAGCGCCTGCCAGCCACCCGCAGCCCTCGCCAAAGCCCCCGTTCCCACCTGGGGACAGCGTGGCGGCGCTTTACCAGGTGCTTCAGACCCAGATGGCACAGGGGACGTGGGAAGAAGCGGAGCGCACGGCCCAGGCGATTGAGCTGCTGCGGCCAGGCTACGAGGACGTCTCTGCGTTGCTGCGCCAGGCACAGGACAACCGGGCCGGCCGGCAAGAGGCCGACGAAACGTGGCGCCGCCTGGACGCCGAGACAAGCGAGGCAGAGGCGCGCCTGAACGATGAGCAGGCCGCCCTGGAGCAACAGTTGCATGCCCTCGAGTCCGAGCGATCGGCGTTGGAGGCACAGCAAGCCAACCTGGAACAAGAGCAGGCCGACCTCCGGACGCGATTAGAGATCCTCGAGCAAACGCTGGCTGCCCTGGCCTCCCGGCAGGCAGCATTGAAGGAGCAAAGACAGCAGGTAGACCGGCGCAAGGCCGACCTGGGCCGGCAAGGGCAGCAGTTGGCGGCCCGGCGGACTGCGTTGGCCGAGGTACAGCAGTTGCTGGAAGCCCGCCACTACCAGGAAGCGCGCCAGCGGCTGCAGGCCGGGTTGGCCAGCCCCGCGGCCAGGCGCTTCAGCGAGGAGCAGGTCGCCAGGCTGAAGACAATTCATCGCCTGGAGCACCGGGGGGGCGGTTGGCTCGCTGGTACCCCGCCGGTGATGAGCGTAGCCTTCTGCCCTCTATCGGTTGATGCTGCCCAACCGTTGCTGGCATCGGGTACCCAGAATGGATGGGTGTGGCTGTGGCATGCCAGAGATGGCACGCTGCTGCATACGCTGAAAGGACATACTGGCGAGGTGTGGGACGTTGCTTTCTCGCCCGACGGGCAGTGGTTGGCTTCTGTATCGCTACAGAACAATTGGGTGAAATTGTGGGATGTGATGACAGGGCAGGAACTGCGTACCATAGGGAGTTGGGCGCGTAGTGTGGCCTTCTCCCCTGACGGGACGACGCTGGCGACAGGGGCGCCAGACGGCCTAGTACGGTTGTGGCGAATATCAGATGGTACATCCCTGCGCACCTTGAAGGGGCATACCAAGGTGGTAAACAGTGTGGCCTTCTCCCCTGACGGAGCAACGTTGGCCACCGGCTCGGATGATCGGACGGTGCGGCTGTGGCGGGTGGACGACGGGATGCCGCTGCAAACGCTGGAAGGGCACAAGGACAGGGTGTATAGCGTCGCTTTCTCCCCTGCTGGGCATACGCTGGCTACGGGTTCGCAAGACGGCACAGTGCAGTTGTGGCAGTGCGCTGACGGAACACCCTTGCTTACGATAGAGGGCGGTACCAGCCGGGTGTACAGCGTGGCATTCTCCCTCGATGGAACGTTGCTGGCAGTGGGATCGCAGGACCACGCAGTACGATTGTGCCGGGTGGCGGACGGCATGCTCTTGCGCACTCTAAAGGGGCACGCGCTGGAGGTATGGAGCGTGGCCTTCTCACCCGAAGGCACGTTGCTGGCCTCCGCATCTGAGGATGGCACCGTGCGCCTGTGGGGTGTGGCGGAGGACTGAAGCACTTGTGAAAACTGTGACTACCATCATGCGAAAGGGAATGCCATGATCACCTGCCCTCAATGTGGAACCGAAAACCGGGAAGACGCCCGCTTCTGCAACCGCTGTGGGGCGGCCTTGCAGCGTCCCCTGAGCACCGGCCCCTTACCGCCCAACGCTGTGCTCCAGGACCGCTATCAGGTCGTCTCTCTGCTTGGCCAGGGCGGGATGGGAGCGGTCTACCGAGCCCGCGACACCCGCCTGGACGTCCTGGTCGCCCTCAAGGAGATGACCCCTCAGCCCGGGCTCGACCCCTACACACTGGCCCAACTGCGCCAGCAATTCTGGCAGGAAGCCGCCGTCCTGGCCCGCCTGGACCATTCCAACCTGGTCCGCGTCACCGATTTCTTCGAGGAAGGCGGTAATGCCTACCTGGTGATGAACTTTGTGGAGGGAGAGAGCCTGGCCGACCGCATCGAGCAGCAGGGAGCGCAGCCGGAGGACCAGGTGTTGGGCTGGGCCGGCCAGTTACTGGATGCGCTGGCGCATTGTCACAGCCAGGGAATCGTTCACCGCGACGTCAAGCCGCAGAACGTCATCTTGCGACCCGATGGGCGGGCGGTGCTGGTGGACTTTGGGCTGGTGAAGTTGTGGGACCCCCACGACCCGCGCACCAAGACGGCCATGCGCGGGATGGGCACCCCCGAATATGCTCCGCCCGAGCAATACGACCTGGGGCCGGGCAATACCGATCCCCGCAGCGACGTCTACAGCCTGGGGGCGACGATGTACCATGCGCTCACCGGCCAGGCTCCGCCGACGGCCACGCAGCGGATTGCCAGCCGCAGTGCCTTCCGACCGCCGCGGGTGCTGAACAAACATATTTCGCCTGTCACCGAGGTGACGGTACTGCGGGCGCTGGAACTGACGATGGAGGATCGCTTCACCACGGCACAAGAGATGGCGACTGCTCTGAAGACAGAAGCGCCGCCCCCCCCGCCTCCACCTCCGCCCCCACCCAAGCCACGCCGGACGAAAGTGCTGCGGCAGACACAGGCATCCCCTGTGAGCCGGCAGAAAAAGCAGATACCTGTGAGGCCGTGGGTAGTGGGCGGGCTGGTAATGGCAATGCTGACCGTCGCCGCAATCACCGCCTTCCTCATCATGAGGCCGGCGTCCCCGAAAAGGATGACCTGGGGCACCGTTCTGTTCACCTCGACCCGCGACGGTAAGCAGGAGATCTATCGCCTGACGACAGACGGGGAGAGTGAGCGTGTCACCAATACTCCCCGCGCCGGTGAGAGCTGGTCACCCATCCCAGAGCCAGGTGGGACAATCCTGTTCACCTCGAATCGCGACGGCAAGCGAGAGATCTACCGCCTGACGACAGACGGGGAGAGTGAGCGCGTCACCAACACTCCCCGCGCTGGTGAGAGCTGGTCACCCATCCCAGGACCAGGTGGGACGATCCTGTTCACCTCGAACCGCGACGGCAAGCGGGAGATCTACCGCCTGACGACAGATGGGGAGAGCGCGCGAGTCACCAACACTCCCGGCGCCAGCGAGAGCTGGTCACCCGTCCCAGAACCAGGTGGGACGATCCTGTTCACCTCGAACCGCGACGGTAAGCAGGAGATCTATCGCCTGACGGGAGAAGGGGAGAGCGCGCGAGTCACCAACACCCCCGGCAGCGGTGAGAGTTGGTCACCGGTCCCAGAGCCAGATGGGACGATCCTGTTCACCTCGAACCGCGACGGCAAGCGGGAGATCTACCGCCTGACGACAGACGGGGAGAGCGCACGAGTCACCAACACTCCCCGTGCCGGTGAGAGTTGGTCACCTGTACCAGAACCGGGTGGGACGATCCTGTTCACCTCGAACCGCGACGGCAAGCGGGAGATCTATCGTCTGACGAGAGACGGAGAAAGTGAGCATGTCACCAACACCCGGGGCAGTGGTGAGAGTTGGTTGCCTGACTAGCATAAGGAGACTGCCTGATCAGAGCAGCGAACGTGTATTTCTGATGCCAACAGATCGTAAAGGCTTACTTTCGAGATACTGCCACCTCTGTGGACGCCGCCTGTGGGGGCGGGGCTGGGTCTATGCGCCCACTGGACTCCCGGACGGCCAGGCGATCGTCGTCTGCCGCCGTTGCCAGCAGGCGGCCCTGCGCTGCGACATGTGTGGCTTGCCCCTGGGAGCCAATCACGTCCGCCTGCCCGACGGCCGGCATACCTGTGCCCGTTGCCACCAGACCGCGGTCTACGACCCGGCCCAGGCGAGCGTACTCTTCGAACGCGTGGCGCACGCCGTCACCGGCCAACTGGGACTGAGGCTCAACGTGGGCACTGATTTTGCTTTGGTGGACTCTCAGCATCTACACCGGCTGGCAGAGGAGGCCTCACCTGCGCTCCGTGATAACGTAGATAAGGTGGTCGGGCTCTTCGTCCGCCGGGGGCACAAACGGGTGATGTATGTCCTTTCGGGCTTGCCACAGATCCTGCTCACTCAGACCATCGCTCACGAGTGGGCTCATGCCTGGCAGGGGGAAAATTGCCCGCTCCTCGAGAGCCCTCAGGTTCGTGAAGGCTTCGCCGAGTGGGTTGCCTATAAGATGCTGCAGGCACTGGGGGCAGTCAAGAAACTGGCGCTATTGGAACGACAGGATGGATTGTATGGTGCAGGATTGCGCCAGATGCTGGAACTGGAGCGACGGGATGGCGTGTCTGGTGTGATCGCCTTTTGCCGGCGGATGCAGTCATAGCGCCCAGCACCAAGATGCCTGATCACGACAGGAAGTGCCTGACCTATGAAGGACAAGGGACGCCGGCCTCGGTAGATACTTGTAGGGATAGTGTTCGATATGCCTGTGTGTCCGAATTGCAAGTCGGTGACTCGTGCTGGCTCTCGCTTCTGCAAGCGATGTGGTGCCAGGCTGTCTCCACACCTGCCACCAGGAGACGTGCTCAAAGGAGGTGAGTTTCGTATATCACGCCGGCTTGGAAAGGGCGGGATGGGTTCGGTATACCTGGCCACCCAGGGATTGGCAGGAACACAGCGGAATGTTGTAGTCAAGCATCTGATCCCATATTGGGACGTCAACGATCCACACGGGGAGGCAAAGGCTCAGAAAAGGTTCGAGCAAGAGGCTGCAACGCTCGTCGGTCTGAATCATCCTGGTATCCCACAGATATACGCTTACTTTAGCGAGGGTGGACAGAACTACATCGTGATGCAGTTTATCGAAGGCAAGTCGCTTGATGAGGGCCTCACCCGTGTGGATGACCAGGGTAATGAACTTGCAGGCGGGTCGTATGCAATTGAACAAGTCTTCCCCTGGGGCGTTCAGTTATGCAAGGTCCTGGAGTACCTGGCAGGCCGCCAACCCCCAGTAGTACACCAGGATGTCAAGCCTGCGAATATCATCATTGACAATGAGACTGGCGAGGCGCGTCTCGTAGATTTCGGGACGGCGATGGCACATTCCCTTGTACCTCAGCCAGGCGGCGTAGGAGCGCGCAAATCCAGCGTGTATGGCACTGACGGATACGCACCGCCGGAGCAGTATGAGGGACGTTCTGACCCCAAGTCGGACGTGTATGCATTGGCGGCCACGCTCTATCACCTGCTGACGGATGACGATCCGCGCGATCACCCGCTTGACTTTCCGGCACTGTCAGGGCTGGATCCAGCCCTCCGGCAAGTCCTCGAGGGGGCGCTTGAACCAGAGATCGCTAAAAGGCCTACAGCACAGCAGTTTGGGCAGGCTCTCAGGGCACTGATATCCACCCAGGGAGCCCTGGCGTCTACCCATGGTGAAACCACAGTCCGGGTGGTCTCTGCGGATCTATACTACAAGTCTAGCAGGTCCACACGGCGCGGCATAGGAAAACCAGTACGCGAGTTCAAACCAACAGACCGCCAAGTCGTCTTATGTTTCCGGCTTGAGAACCTCGATCCAGCCGTGGACCACGATTATGAGACCTTGGCCCTGTTCTACGCGCCCGACGGTAATGTGTTCTCACGCAGGCCCAAAGACCCGGTGCGTCTCTCAGCAGGGACATCCACTGCTTATGTGGATGTCTTTGGCTTTCGCATCCAGGGAACGAGTAAGGAACAGCAGTTAGGCCAATGGAAGGCGGCGCTCATTGTTGATAACCAGATACAGGCAGAGGTTCCTTTTCAGATCGCTCCAGTCTCAGCCAAGCCCGCCCGCAAGCAGCGGCCGACCGTCGTGGTGAAACCGGCATCCCTGGACTTTCAGAACCTACAATCCGGAAATAGGACACACCCTCTGCACATCAGCTGTACTGGCGGTACAGCGGGCGGCCGTGTCAGCGCGAGTGTTCCGTGGATCACACTGAGTCCGCAAGCATTCAGTGGCCCCACCGACATATCCGTGACTGTGGAGCAGACCAAGATCCCTGGCACTGGTAAGCAGCGCGGTGAGATCCAGATTGAAGCAGCGACCAAGCAGGTCGTCGTCGTGCCGGTCAGTGTACGGGTGGACCAGGCCAGGACTATAGATATCTCGCCGACCGCCTGGTCTCCTCCACGCCCCTTGTCCAGGGGCGATGTGCGCCAATTTGATCTTGTCATCTCAGGAAGCCCAGACATTAGAGGCTCTCTCGTCGCCACAGTTCCCTGGGTGCGGATAAACCAGTACCATTTCACCGGGCAGCAGGCCAAGGTGTTGGTTACGGTTGACACCTCCGGCCTGCATTCTGGACGGCAGTATCGGGGGAGCATTGAGATACGGGAGGACGGTGGGCTCGCCAAGACACTGGGGCTCAGCGTCCAAGTAGCAGCAGAGAGTGCCCCTCGACTGACAATTCAGCCTCCGGTTGTCCGTATTGCCAGCGTAGATACACGGAAGACGCAGCAGTTATCGCTGCATATCCATAACACCGGAGGCGGTATCCTGCGTGGGAAAGTCCGGGCCACTGTCCCGTGGCTGAAGCCTTCGCTGACCGAGTTTACCAATGACACCGAAGTGCCAGTGACGGTGGAGGGTTCATGCCTCAAACCCGGGATCGCATACCGGGGAATCATTGAGGTGAGCACCGCAGAAGGACACATGCAGCAGGTACCGATATTCGTAGCACAAGTGGTGCCGGCGTCGCGAGCTTCTGCCACTACACCTTTGACACCCCAGCAGTCTCGTGTCCTCAAAGGGGGGTTCGCGTTGACCGCAGTGGGGATTCTTCTGGCTCTTCTGTCTCTTCCAGTGCTCCTGGCGTGGCCACAGAGCCTGGAGGTACCCCGTGTACTGCTGAATGTTGCGCTGGTTGCAGAGGGTATCGCCGTTGTGTGGAATCTGTGCCTCTGGCGACGGACACAGCGGCACAGACTGTCAAGCGTGACGCTGGCAGGCAGTATTCTCTGTTTGGTGCTGCTGATGGCATGGTGGTGCGTCATGTCGCAATCTATGGAAGTGAGATAGCACATGGCTTCAGTACTGCAATTGGATTGCACTGTGAATGCCCCCTATCTGCCCGTTACCAGCAACCAGCGTCTGGTCTACCTGCTGCTGCAGGTAGGCGGGGGGACTGGCTCCGCCTCGTCGCTGCCAGTCAACCTCGCACTGGTCGTGGACGTGAGCGAATCTATGCGCTTTCGCCTGGCCACTGAAGGGCAGTTCGAGGAATTGGCGCGCATGGGCCTGCTCCAGGAGGTGCTGGTGGATGGCGTGCCAGCCTGGCAATCGGACGACATCCCCAGTGACGTGCTGGTCCGCCTGCCGCGCAAGATTGACCGCATCATGGATGCGCTCCGGGCTGCCGTCGAGCAACTTCGCCCGGCCGACCGCTTCGCGCTGGTGGCGTTTGCGGGCCAGCCGGTCACACTCATCCCTAACACTGCCGGGACCGCGAAACGCCGTCTGCTCGACGTGGTGGACGGGCTGGACGAACTGCAATTGGGGGATGAGACCTACGTCGGGCGGGGCATGGCCCTGGGCTTCGAGGAGTTGCAGCGTGGCACATCCCCCAGCCTGGCCGACCGCATGCTCGTGCTCACCGATGGCTTTACCCGGGATGAGGATGAATGCCGGGGCTGGGCAGAACGGGCACGCGCGGCCCGCGTTCCCATCAGCACGATGGGTCTGGGCGGTGAATTCAACGAGGAGTTGATGATCCCCATCGCTGACCAGACCGGCGGTGAAGCATACTTGATGGAGGATCCCGAGGATATCCCGGCTGCCTTCGCCCAAGAGTTACAGCGTGCGCAGGCGGTGTGCTACCGCAACCTGGAACTGAAACTGCGCCCCTCCCAGGGCGTGGAGATACGAGCGGCCTACCGGGTGCGCCCTTCCATCGCATTCGTGGAGGCGGTCAACGAAGGTGGAAGTTACAGCTTCCCGCTCGGCGACCTGGTGGCAGGAGAGGAACCAGCGCTCTTGCTGGAATTGATCGCGCCGCCGCGTCCAGCCGGGATCTACCGGCTGGCCCAGGCCCTGCTGGCGTGCGACGACCCGGCCAGGGCACTCGCCGGCCTCAAAACCCAGGCCGACGTCGTCGTCGAGTATACGTCCGACCCGGCGCGGGCGGCGCAGACTGTGCCCCAGGTGATGCACGTCGTCGAGGCGCTGAGCGCCTACAAGTTGCAGCGGCGCGCCCAGGCCGACCTGGATGCAGGGGACGTAGCCGGTGCGACGCGCAAACTGCGCACCGCCGCCACGCGCCTGCTGGACATGGGCGAGGAGGAACTGGCCGCCGCGGTGGAGCAACAGGCAGCGGAACTGGAGCAAAGTGGCCAGACCGACCCCCGGCTGACGAAGAAACTGCGCTACGAGACGCGCAAGCTGACACAGAAATTGACCGAGTAACGGTTTTCACACAAGGACGGCCCGTGATGGGCAAAAGGAGGTGCTTTGATGAGCGTCGAGGTGTGGTATGGTGAAAAGCCCCACCATGAGACTGAGCAGAAAGCACTGCTCGAATTGTACCAGTACCTTAGTTCCCAGCAAGAACACTTCGTCGTCCTGCACAATTTCTTCGCCGGCCACAGCAACGAGATAGACCTGGTCGTGCTCAAGTGCAACGGCGTCTTCCTGGCCGAACTCAAGCACGTCTGGGGCCGTATCGTGGGGAGTCGTGAGGGCGATTGGGTCGCCATCCACGAGGATGGCAGCCAGGTCACCCTGAACCCCGACCGCCCCAATCCCTTCAGGCAGGTACAACGCAACTACCACTCCTGGAAAGACTGGTGCCAGGAGCACGCAACGGAGATCAGTGCGGGCCTGGCTCGAGCCTGCCTGATGGACCGGGCCGATGTGATGACCTACATCGTCCTCTATCCTGACCTCCCGCCGGGCAGCCAGATTGACATCGGGGAGTGGCCTGTACAGGCCGTCGGGCTGCGGACTTTTCTGATCGCGCTGACGATGCGGACGTCGGAGAAGGTTGACCTCTCGCACCAGGAGATGAGTCGGATTCCTCAACTGATCGGGTTGAAGAGGTGGCAACTGTCACAGCCGACGGAAAAACTACAGGAATGGCAGCCCGCTCCCTTCGCCGTGCTGGTGGCCCGGGGTCATACCCTGTCGGTACCGCTCCTCCGCCTGGACGAGCTCAACAAAGACGTGATCACTCTCGGCCGGGCCCCCGAGAACGATCTGATCATCAACGATCCCACGGTGTCGCGCCATCACGCTGAAATCTACCGCTGTGGCAAACAGTGGGCCGTGCGCGATCTAAAGAGCACCAGTGGCACGTTTGTCAGTTACGCCGGTGAACCTACCAAAGAGAGTCCGGTCGTGGAGAGGGATTTTGCGCTGAAGAACAGCTCCATCGTGCGCTTCGGTCCGGCCGCCTACACGCTGCTCGTCTACGATGGCGAGGTGAAATGAGCATCTGTCCTCAGTGCCATACGCCCAATCGCCCGGAGGCGCGCTTCTGCCGGCAGTGCCGCAGCGCATTGCCCACCGTTGCGGCACTGCCGTGTACCTACTGTGGCGCATCACTGCGGCCCGGCGCGCGCTACTGCAAGCAATGCGGCCGGCCGGTGGCCGCTGCCCCTGTCACTGGCGCGCGTCTATCCTGTCCCCACTGTGGCGTGCCGGTGCGGGCCACGGCCCGTTTCTGTCCCCGCTGCTGCACACCCCTGGCCCTGCCGCCCGGTTCCGCTGCCGGTCCACACTGTCCCATCTGTGGCACGCCGACCCGCCCCGGTGCACGTTTCTGCCGTACCTGCAGCCATCCGCAAGTTGCCCCAATTCCTTCCCCGGGCCACCCGCTGTGGCCACCACCGGGTCGCTGTGGCACCGGTGACCTGCTCCCGCTCACCCGCCTGGCCGGGCGCTACGCAATCATGGAAAAGATCGCCCAGGGGGGCATGGGAGCCATCTACAAGGCGCAGGACACGCGACTACAGGGCAAGATCGTCGCCGTGAAAGAGATGTCCGAGTCGGCCATCAAGCCCCCTGACCGGGAACGTATCCTGGAATCTTTCCAGCGTGAGGCAGAGCTGCTGGCTCAGCTAAAGCACCCCAACCTGGTGCGGGTGACCGACTATTTCCTGGAAGGGGAGCGCCGCTACATGGTGATGGAGTTCATCGCCGGCCAGACACTGGAAAAGATGCTGGAGGGACGCAGCGAACCGTTCCCCGAGGAACAGGTGCTGATCTGGGCCGGGCAATTGTGTGACGTGCTCTCGTTCTTACACAGTCAGGAACCCAAGATCATCTATCGAGATGTGAAACCGGCCAACGTCATGGTGGTGGAGGGCGCCGATATCGTCAAACTGATTGACTTTGGCATCGCGCGTTTCTTCAAGCCGGGCAAACGCAAGGACACCATCGAACTTGGCACCGACGGCTATGCGCCGCCGGAACAGTATGGTAAATCTCAGACCGACGAGCGGGCCGACGTCTACGCGTTGGGGGCGATGCTTCACCGGCTGCTCACCCTGCGCGACCCTCTCACGTGCCTGTTTGATTTTCCCCCTGTGTGCAGCCTCAATCCCCAGGTGAATCGCGGGGTCGAAGCGGCCATTGCCAGGGCAGTGGAGAACAACAAGGACAAGCGTCATCAGTCCATTGAGGAGATGGGAGTTGCTCTCCTGGGGAAAGAAATGCCTGCCAGGGGCACACCCACCAGGCCGGTGGCAATCCCGCCAGCCGGGTCGGGCGTGCCAATCCTGGTGGACTTTGGGAAAGTGTGGATCGGCACCGATGTGCCGGCCCAGTCGTTGGATGTCGCCGTCCCTGCTGGCGAGACAGCCACACTGAGCGCTGACGTTCCGTGGTTGCGCGTCCATCCTGCGAGCATCAGCGCAGATAGCAGCCGGGTCACTGTCGCGGTGGACACCCACCGTCTCAAGCCGGGGCGGCTGTCGCTGACCGGCACGTGGCTGAAGAAGTGGGCCGGGTGGCACACTCGTTTTCTGGTGCCGGTCGCCCAGGAACAACGTGCTGATGTAGCCATACAGGTGAAGGGTGGACAAAGGCAGCGCATATCGGCCCGCGTCACTGCCGCGCCTCAGCCGTGGCAGTTCTACGCGGGGTGGCTGGGAACCGTCCTGGCGATGCTGGTTGAAGCAGGCGCCGTGCTCGCGCTATTGGGGGCCATCGCCATTGGCTTGTTCTAGCAGATAGGCGAGCGCACAGCCCTACCCTACCTGCGAGGAAAGGTGACATGTCTACGATCAACTGCCCGCAATGTGGCCAGGAGAACCGGCGCGCAGCCAGGTTCTGCAAATCCTGTGGGGCCAACCTCTCGCCCACACGCTTGGTGCCCGCCACGCCTGAGGCAAACACAGGGCCTCAGCCGAAGGCAGGTGGGCTTGTGGGCCTGGTGCAAGCGATCAAGCACCGGGTGACGGGGAAGGAGCCAGCATCTTCACTCCAACAGGCACCCTCACCCGCCGCCACGCGCCCTATGCACGTGCCTGAAGCACCGGCGACACCGCAGCCCGTCGCTTCGCCTCCACCTGACCGGCCCGCTGCGGTTCCGCGCTCCGCATCACCGGCGGCCTCTCTCACCATCGAGCGGCTGAGGCCGCTTCCGCGTGGCACAACCCTTACGCACCCCCAGGATCCCCGATTCAAGTACAGCATCGTGGTGGCGCGCGAATTGGACCGCTCCGTCTACTATGACGCGCTCGACCTCACCTGCCCGAACTGCCAGGCATCGCAGCCGAACCTGCCCCCTGATGGCCTGTGCCAGCAGTGCCATACTCCCTTGCAGCCTGTCCTGATCCACGAACGGCGACCGCGCCTCAACAGGTATCTTTCCAATGCCGATCTCCAACAACTGCTCCACCTGAGCGCCGGTCACCCCAATATCCTGCGCCACCAGGCCATCCTCCAGTATCAGGACAATACCTACACCGTGGTAGAACACCCTGGCCGCTGGGGAGTGTTGACGCGCGGCCGCCAGCAGCGCTCGCCCGATGAAGCGCTCGCCGGTGTCGTCCAGGTCGGCCAGGCCCTGGTCTACCTGTACGAGCACGGCTTCGCCCACTGCGAGGCTGGCAGTGTGAGCCTGGAGAACCTCGTCCTCGTAGGTGGCGAGGGGAGCGTCAAATTGGCCGACCTGGGTACCTGTGTCTGCCTACAACTCGACGACGCTCAAACTATGCGAGCGCAGGCCAATAGCGACCTGACCTTCCTGGCCCGCTTGCTTTTCTACCTGGCTACCGGGCAAGACCTGCCGCGTACGACGATTGACCTTGCGCCCCCTGCGCTCCGTCCCTTCGTCGAACGGGCAATGCAAGGACAGTACGACGATGTAAGGGACTTGCTGGCCGATTTTTCATCCCTGCCATCTATCCCGCTCCGCTCTCTCAAGCCTTCCCACGGACAGGCGACCCACCCTGGACGTCGGCATACCCGCAACGAGGATGCGGTGGTCACGTTCACCTTCGACAAAGAGCAGGACAGGCATGCGGTGCCGATGGGCTTCTACCTGGTAGCGGACGGCATGGGAGGGCACGACGCTGGCGACGTCGCCAGCCGGACCGTCAACCAGATCGTGGCCGATTGGATCATCAAGACGAAAGTGTTGCCCGACCTGCGCAAGGCCACGCGCAAGTTGACTGAGGACGTACCCGGCGAGGTGTTGGTGCAGGCCATTCAGGAAGCCAACCGGGCGCTCTTGCAGCACGGGCAGGCGAAAGGCGGTGACCCCGGGTCCACCGTGACGGCAGCGCTGGTCATCGGGGACTTGGCGACTATCGCCAACGTCGGCGACAGCCGTACCTACCTGTTGCGCGATGGGCGGCTCGAGCAGATCACACAGGATCACTCGCTCGTGGCCCGGCTGGCGGACGCTGGCATCATCCAGCCCGAGGAAGTGCGCACCCACCCTCAGCGCAACCAGATCTATCGCTCTCTGGGACACAAACCGGCCATCGAGGTAGACACCTTCACGCGGCAGTTGCAGGTTGGCGACGTGCTCGTGCTGTGCTCGGATGGCCTGTGGGAGATGGTCCCGGATGCCGACATCCAGCACATCGTCGAAGGGGCTGCCAGCCCGCAGAAGGCGTGTGACGCCCTGCTCGAAGCGGCCAACCGCGCCGGGGGAGAGGACAACATCGCAGTGATCGTGGTGGAGATGGAATAATGGCAAATCCTAGAACCAAAAACCCAAACCCCAGGGGCTGGATCTTGCTGGTGGCCGGGGCGGTGCTTGTGCTGGGAGCCATGGCGTGGGGGATAGGATGGGCGGCGCACAGCCTATTTGATTGGCGGACTGCGCGGTCTGCAGTCACGGCGGAGCCATCTGTTCCCACACAAACGACCACACTTGCCACGTTCCTGCCAACTATGTCCCCTTCGCCTTCGTCCGTTTCCCCTCCTGCGACGACGATGATGCCGACCACTACGCCGGTGCCCACGCTCGCTCCAAGGTCCACAGGAGAGTGGGAAACCGTTCAAGCGGGGGAAGGCCTGTACCAGGTCTGTCGCCGCCACTGCGCGGGGCGATGGCATGCCTACGACGTTGCACCTGACCTGGTAGCATACGCCAGGGAAATAGCCCGACTCAATGGGCTGCTATGGATTGAGCCCAACGGTCCCCCTCTGGCTCTTGAGCAGAAGTTGCGTATGCCATCCTGTCCTTGAGGCACGAGGTGTGAGATGTTGACACCAGGCGTGTTACTGCAAAACCGCTATCGTATCCTCCGCCAGATCGGTGGTGGGGGGATGGGTATCGTCTACCTGGCCCAGGACACCCGCCTGGCCGGACACCGTTGCGCTATCAAGGAAATGTCCCCCGCCCAACTCGCCCCTCAGGACCGCACCTGGGCCACCAACGCCTTCCGCCAGGAAGCCCAGATACTGGCCAACCTCAAACACCCCGGCCTTGCCCCCGTCACCGACTTCTTCCCCGAGGGCGGCAACTGGTACCTGGTCATGGACTTTGTGGAGGGAGAGACGCTGGAGAAACGGCTGGAGAAGGCGCCGGGAGGGCGACTGCCGCTGGGCGAGGCGCTGAACGTCACCCGCCAGTTGTGTGACGTGCTCGAGTACCTGCACAGACAGACCCCCCCGGTCGTCTTCCGCGACCTCAAGCCCGGCAACGTGATGCTGACGCCACAGCGAGAGGTCAAGTTGATTGACTTTGGCATCGCCCGTTTCTTCAAGGTGGGGCAGGCGCGGGACACGGTGAGCCTGGGCACGCCGGGCTACGCTGCACCGGAGCTGTACGGCGGGCTGGGGCAGTCCGACCCGCGCTCAGACGTGTACAGCCTGGGAGCGCTGTTACTCCACATGGTCACCGGGTACGATCCGACCACGGCGGCGCTGCCGTTTCCGTTGCCGGCGCCCGCCAGCCTGATGCGGGGGCTGCCGCCGCACGTGGAAGGGGCGATCTCCCGCGCCACGCAACTGCAGCCAACCTCGCGGCACCAGAGTGTCGTCGAGTTGCGCCAGGCATTGTTCCCGCCGACATCGGTGTTGCCGCAGCCTCCCCCCGCCCGGAGCCCGAGAACAGGGGTCTGGCTGGGGTTGGCGGCCGCTGGCTTGCTGCTCGTGACCGTATGCATTGCCGCGCTGGCCGGAGCCCTCCCCCTTCTGCGGCGGTTCGGCGCGAACGAAACGCCTATTCCGCCACGGACCGACACGCCAATGCCCCGCCCCACGGCCACCCCCTCACCCTTGCCTCCTCCCACCGCCACGTCTTCCCCCTCCCCTTCTCCCGCGGCCCCCGTTGCACCTTCGGCCGTATTGCCCTCGTCCAACTATGTGTTCGTACCAGCGGGCAACTTTACCTGCGGCTCAACCTGGGCCGACGTCGAGGCCGTGTTGAGCCAACTGTGCCCTCATTACCAAGATACCTGGTGTCGGGAGAGCTCGTTTGAGGACGAGCTGGTCAGGCATGAGGTGCACAACCCGCAACCGGATGTGTCTTACATGGACAGCCGTGAGATCTACCTCGACGGTTTCTACATTGAGCGTTACGAGGTCACCAACGCCAACTATGCCATGTGTGTCGAGGCAGGCGCCTGTGCGTCGCCCGAACGTACAGGAAGCAACCCGCGCCATTCATACTTCGCCGACCGCCGCTACGCCAATTGCCCGGTGGTTTACGTCACGTGGGAAGATGCGCGAGCCTATTGTGCCTGGGTAGATGCGCGCCTGCCCACGGCTGCCGAATGGGAGAAGGCCGCGCGTGGGACCGACGGGCGTTGGTGGCCGTGGGGCAATCGGGCTCCTACCAACGAGGCCAATTTCCGCCACCCTGACCAGAGCGCGGCCACAGAGGAAGATACCGTGCTGGTGGGGGGCGACCTGGCGCCCGTAGGCTCTTACCCGGCTGACAGCAGTCCCTACGGGGCGATGGACATGGCCGGCAACGCCATGGAATGGGTGGATGCCTGGTACGGGCCTGGCAAGCACGAAATCCGTGGTGGCTCCTGGAACACCGGCAGTTTCGCCCTGCGCGCTGCCGGTCGCACGGGAAGAGAGCCTGGTGCGTTGTACTTCGACGTTGGTTTCCGGTGTGCCCGAGACGCGAACCCGTGACGTGGAGGAACCTGTTGGCGAAAGTGCATCATACCTCACCTACCACCGATACGCCTCACAAGCGTGGGTGGAGCCCCATTCAATGGTTCGTGATTTTGACCATGGGGGCCGGGGTGCTCGTGCTGGCTTATGCATTTGCGCAGCCAGTGTCACGCCCAACTCCGGTCGCCCATTCATCGCCTACGCCCGCCTGGGTGCCATCGTTGTCGCCAGACTCGGCGACAGCCCAGCCTGCCACAGTGGCCGGTGAAGAAACGCTCCCATCTTCAACTCCGATGGAAGCGACCGCCACCCCCACAATCCCGCTTCCCGCGCCCACGTGGCATCCGTCTTCTCTCCCTTCGGATGCGGAACTGGATGCCATGATCGGCGGAATGTCTTTGCAGGACAAGGTGGCTCAGATGGTCATGGTTGGCTTTCAAGGACAATCCGTCGCCACCTCGCCGGAACTGGCGACCATGGTGGGCACGGTTCACGTGGGTGGGGTGGTCTTGTTGGAGGCCAATGCCCACGACCCCTGGCAACTGAGTGCCCTGACCGGCGAACTGCAATCGCTGGCGCTCTCCTCTGGAGCGGGCATCCCGTTGTTCATTGCGATCAACCACGAAGGCGGCATCGTCGTGCGCATCACCGAGAGGGTGACCGGATTCCCGGGCAACATGGCCGTGGCCGCCACCGGCCGGCAAGAATACGCCTACATCGCGGCGGCGCTGGCGGCGCAGGAACTACGCGCCATGGGGGTCAACGTGAACCTGGCCCCGGTGCTGGACGTCAACGACCATCCGTTGAACCCGGTCATCGGCACCCGCTCCTTCGGCGAGTCGCCCATCCTGGTAGCCGAATATGGACGGTGGGCCGTGCGAGGCAGCCAGGACAATGGCGTCATCGCCGTGGGAAAGCACTTTCCCGGCCACGGGAGCGTGGCCGTAGATTCCCACGGCGCGCTTCCGGTGTTGCAGGTCACAGCCGATGAGTTGAGGCAGCATGAACTGGTGCCCTTTCGGGCCGCCGTTGAGGAAGGGGTGGCCGGCATCATGACCGCTCACATCGCCGTACCGGCACTGGATGCGAGTGGCCGTCCGGCCACGCTGTCGCCTGAGATACTGGCCGGATTGCTACGCCAGGAGATGGGGTACGACGGGCTGATCTTGACCGATTCGCTCGGTATGGGGGGCATCACCACCGGTTGGGGGCAGCCGCAGGCTGCCGTCGAGGCGGTGAAGGCTGGTGCGGATATCGTGCTATCCACCACACCGATGGAGGCTCACGTCGCCATCGTCCAGGGCCTGGCGGCGGCGGTTCAGCAAGGAGAGATCCCCATCGAGCGGATTGACCAGTCGCTGCGGCGCATCCTGCGCGTGAAACGTGCCTATGGGCTGTTTGAGCCTCTGACGACGCCAAACCTGAACGAGGTGGGTTCGCCGGACCACCAGGCCATCGCCGACGAAATCGCGCGGCAAGCGGTGACGCTCCTGCGCGACGACGGCAAACAGATCCCTTTGCCGCCCCCTCCTGCGCGGTTGCTGCTCGTCAGCCCGCAAGAGTTACCGCCCGCTGCGTCGGGTGAGGGCACACAGTTTGCGGAGTTGTTACGTCAACGGGGCTACGAGGTGGCCGAACTGGTATTCAACCTGGACGCTGGCGGGAGCCGCGACTACGTGTACGTTGCCGCCGTGGCCCAGGCTCCAGCCCACGACGTCGTCGTGTTCGGCGAGTGGGAACTGATCAAGCGCTACGTAAACTGGAACGATCAGTGGCAGGAACAGTTGATCGCCGACCTGGCGCAGGGGGGACCATCGGTCGTCGTAGTCGCGTGGCACAATCCGGCGGCCATCCTGCGTTGTCCACCTGGCATGGCGTTCTTGACGGCCTACGGGAACACCCGTGCCCAGGTTGCGGCGGTGGTAGCCGTGCTGACCGGTGAGCAGGTGCCCATGGGGCACCTCCCGCTCACGCTGGCGGAGGTAGCTCCACGTGAGTAGACACGCCGTGTGATAGGGAAAGGGAATAGGATGTTGAAACAAGGAACATTACTGCAAAACCGCTACCGCGTCGTGCGCAAAATCGGCGGGGGTGGGATGGGTATTGTCTACCTGGCAGAGGACACTCGCCTGGCCGGCCGCCGCTGCGCCATCAAGGAAATGTCCCCCACCCAACTCGCCCCCCAAGATCGCACCTGGGCCATCCCGGCCTTCCAGCAGGAAGCCCAGATGCTGGCCAACCTCAAACACCACGGCCTGACTCCCGTCACCGACTTCTTCCCCGAGGGCGGCAACTGGTACCTGGTCATGGACTTTGCGGAGGGGGAGACGCTAGAGAAACGGCTGGAGAAGGCACCGGGAGGGCGACTGCCGCTGGGCGAGGCGCTGAACGTGATCCGCCAGTTGTGTGACGTGCTGGAGTATTTGCACAGACAGACCCCGCCGGTCGTCTTCCGCGATCTCAAGCCGAGCAACGTGATGCTGACGCCGGGGGGCGAAGTCAAGTTGATAGACTTTGGCATTGCCCGTTTCTTCAAGTTGGGACAGACGCGGGACACGGTGAACCTGGGCACACCGGGGTACGCCGCGCCGGAGTTGTTCGGCGGGCTGGGGCAGTCCGACCCGCGCTCAGACGTATACAGCCTGGGGGTGCTGTTGCTGCAGATGATTACCGGATATGACCCGGTGGCGGCAGTGACGCCGTTTCCATTGCCGGCGCCCGGGAGCCTGATGCCAGGGCTGCCGCCGCATGTGGAAGAGACGATCTCTCGTGCCACGCGAGTGCAGCCCAACCTGCGACACCAGAGCGTGATCGAGTTGCGCCAGGCGCTGTTCCCACCCACGTGGAAGTTGCCGCCGCAACCACCCGGGACGGGAGTGACACCCCTACCCCCAGTGCAACCTCCTACCCCCAATTTGGGTAAGCGGATCGGGATTGGACTGGGCATCGCAGCGGTGGTGATGGCCGGGTTATGCGTCATAGTACTGGCACTGACGTGGCCGGCCATCCGCGAGTGGATAGGGATCTACCTGCCGGCGTCGGGTCAGCCTGCCAAGCCCTTGCCAGACACAGCCAGCCCCACCAGTCCTTCATCCACTGTGGCCAGCACTGTTGCAGCAACAGCACTACTACTGACTGTAACTACTTCACAACCTTCTACGGCTCCTCCCGATACAGACACACGAATTTCTGCTTCACTGCGCCTGACCTACGTAAGAGGAGGCGTGGGCAGTACAGATGTCTATGTAGCCGACACGGATGGGAGCGGGCAGGCCTGCGTGGCATGCTCCTCCTGTGACGAGGCCGAGCCTTCCTGGTCACCTGACAGTCACTACATTGTGTACGAGGCTGACTGCCAAGGTTCTTATGACATATGGGTCGTAAGCAGCAGCGGGGGCAATCCCAAGCAACTGACTCTCACCTCTGGCCAGGACGAACGCGAACCTGATTGGTCCCACGATGGCTCTCGCATTGCCTATCGGATCAATGTAGTGGGCAGCGACCGCAACGCCGATGGAGTCCTCTGGGTGATGAACGCCGACGGTAGTGACGCCAATGGGCTGGGCATCTGGGGGCGCTCCCCCGTCTGGTCTCCGGATGGCCGGCGATTGGCTTTCATGTCCGAGCAAAGTGGTGGCTGGGAAATCTATGTCTATGACTTTCAGGCTGGAACAGCTAATCGCGTGACCGACTGTAGCGCTAACTGTCGATGGCCGGCCTGGTCGCCGGATGGCCGCTACGTGATTTACCACTCAACGACTGGCCCGGGTAGTACTGATGCCGATACCATTTGGTATGTCTCGGCCTCGGGGGGATCTCCTACTCGGGTGGTAAGTGGTTACCACGCCGGGCGGCCCAGCTGGTCTAGTCATGGCACGATCGCCTTCAATTCCGACCGGGGCATAGAGGTAACCCGCGAGGATGGAAGCCAACGGCGCACCCTAATAAGTGACGATGTGAACTGGGCACCAGAGTGGTCGGAGTAGAGCAATGAAAAAGCAATCAGTCAACAAAAAAGACGTCGTCATTGGGCTGGGCATTGGCCTCGGGATCGGTCTGCTGGCCCTGGCAGGAATCCTGGTGCTGGCCCGTCCGTGGCGCTTGACCCTGCCGGCCACTCAGGTGCCGGGCCCTACAAGCACCCATACCCCTGTGCCAGTTACTGCAACAAGCGCACCAACCATCTCACAGGAACCTTCACCACCTCCCACATCTACCGTCGAGCCTACGGTTGAACCATCAGGGCCAATTACCTATACTGTACAGGAAGGGGATATTCTCTCCGGTATCGCCTATCGTCTTCATGTCACCGTCGAAGCGATTATGGACGCCAGCGGGTTGACCTCTCCCGACTGGATCTATCCCGGCGACATATTGACTATCCCTGTCCACATGATCACCCAACCTAACCAGGAGAAAACCCCCTCTCCTGGCGATGCGGCACCTGCAGAGTCGTCAACACCAGAATCGAACAATCAGATCTGGCAACCCTCAATTCTCGAAGGCGACTTGGATCCTGCCTACCCAGGCATTCTGGAGGCAGAGCGCTTCACCCTGCATTATACCCCCGGCACATACCCGGCTCAGGATCCGCAAGCTGCAGCCGACATAGTGACACGCGGATTAGATCACCTCGAGCAAGTGATGAATGCGCAGTTGGACGGCCGGTTCGACGTCTACGTCGCTGGTAGCATTTTCGCTCCGCCGGACGAGGCTTTGCGCGGGCGCAGTTTCTCGGCCTCCCGACGTTATTTCTTCTTGCATGACGGTACTGGCAACCTGGCCGACCAGCAATACATCGCCACACATGAACTGACCCATCTTTTCACTTGGAACGTCTTCGGGCAGCCAGCCTCGGCAATGCTGAGTGAGGGGGCAGCAGTATACACGGGGATCACGGTTATTGCTGACTCCAGACATATGCCCACTGAGGTGTTCTGCGCCGCGTACTATCAGGCTGGCGAGTTGCCCCGCATATCCACGAACATCAGTTTTCGGGGCCATATCCGCGATCTGCCCAACTATTATGCGGCCGGTTGCTTCGTGCAGTACCTCACTGAGACTTATGGGCCGGAGAAATTCGGACAGCTCTACCCCACTGGCGACTACGTCGGCGTCTATGGTCAGTCGCTGGCAGCACTGGAGCAAGAATGGCTCTCCTACATAGACGCCAGTGAATTGTCCATGCAATTCGCTCCAAGCAACCTGATTGAGGCGGTAGATGCCGTTGGCACAGCCTACGACGAACTCTTTGCTGATTTTCAGGGAACTCCAACTGAGATGGTAGCCTACCAGGAACTGGACAAGGCACGCCTGGCGCTACTGGAAGGGCGATTGGAGGACTCTGCCACACACCTGACAGAATTCCGCCAGATCTTGAACAGCGATGGATGAGCTATGAGAACCTATCAAGCCACCGCCATTCTTCTAACGATTGTCGCTATGCTGGTTGCTAGTTGCGGCCCTGAGGCCGAAATTAGCTACAAACCACCACTCATCCCCATTAAAGTCAGTGTCAATTCAAGCGGTGAGGTTAGCGTGGGTCTGTCACACTCACTTGAGACGCCGATCGGAACATTCGACATTGGTATGAGCACAGTATATAAGAATTGGGACATGGACCTCTATTGTAACGGTGTGAAGGAGAAAGACGATGATGGAGCGTTTACAATGCGCTACAACATTGAGCGCACAGACGGACAGTGGTATATTACATGGAAGCAAAACGTCGGTACTTTCTGACCATGGGCGTTAACGCGATGGTGGCATGTCTGCTACATGCTTCTCATCGGCCCGTATAGAACCTGAATGTCAAGGAGCAGGACCATGTCTTTTACAATTGGCCAAGTCGTTCACAGCCGTTATCGCATTGATGCCCTCCTGGGCCAGGGTGGGATGGGCGCCGTCTACCGCGCCTGGGACGTGAATCTGAATATCCCTGTAGCGCTCAAAGAGATGACGCCCGATCCGCACGCCGACACTCACACATTGGCCCAACTGCGCCAACAGTTTTCCCGTGAGGCCCAGGTGGTGGCGAGCTTCGATCATCCCAACCTGGTGCGCGTGACCGATTATTTCTCCTGGGGCGGATCTGAATGTCTGGTGATGAACTTCGTCAAGGGAGAAAGCCTGGCAGAGCGCATTGAGCGCGAGGGAGCACAGTCGGAAACACAGGTGCTGGAATGGGCACGGCAGTTGCTCAATGCGTTGGCCTACTGCCATGTGCAAGGCGTGATCCATCGGGACGTAAAACCACAGAATGTGATCGTCACCCCACAGGGCAAACCGGTGCTGGTGGACTTTGGGCTGGTGAAGCTATGGGACCCGCGAAACCCCAATACCCAGACGGTAATCCGTGCAATGGGCACGCCGGAATATGCGCCACCGGAACAGTACAGTGTCATCACCGGACATACTGACCCCCGTTCTGACCTCTATAGCCTGGGGGCGACACTCTACCACGCGCTTACAGGCCAGGCGCCAATGTCTGCCACTGACCGAATGGCGATGCCGGAACGATTCGCGCTGCCGCGCAGTCTGGCGCCACGCGTGAGCCCTCAGATAGAAGCAGCCATACTTGAGGCGATGGCATTGACCATCGCCCAACGATTCCCGACGGCACAAGGGATGGCGGACGCATTGCGCGGCGCTCGGCCTGTCCCTTCTCCAGTGCCCACTCCCACAAAGCCTAGGGACAAACGAACCAAGTTGCCGGTCTTGGTATGGGGTATAGGTGGCGCGGTATTGCTTGTGGTGCTCGCGGTATTGTTTGTGGTGCTCGCGGGCTACCTGATGAGCGCTATCCCAGGCCTAACTCGCGCACCAACGGCCATTCCTCAGTCTGCACCATCCTCCATGCCGACCGTTGTATCCACACCTATATCCAAACCTACATCTACACCGCGCCCCACTCCGATCTTCACCCCTTCTCCCATACCTGATCCACGTGTTCCTGCTCAAGATGCCGTGGAGCGATTCCAGGTTGCGCGATCGGTCGCCTACAGCACCTGGGACACCAGTCAATACTATACTGTTCTGGCTGGAAGTGCATTGGAGTCCTCACTTCAGACGATTACCGAACTCAAAGACATGGACTGCCGCTATTACATCAGCGATACAGGCCAGATGCAATTCCGCTACCAGGAGGTCTCCGCAAACCGGGTAGTTGTCATCGCACCCCGTTCTGAGACTCAGAGAAGAGTATGCGCTGGCGCCACGAGCTATACGTGCTATGTTTTCGATGGGTACTATGTCGTTGAGTGCACAGAGGACCAGTGGTATATCACCGACAAGAGCGTGCTGAACTTGAGCGACACCTCTCCCTGCCCGTGAGAGCGAAGCGGTGATACTGTTGGCTTATGGCAGCACTGGTGTTACATCTTCGCCGCGCGCCCAGGCCTGCAGATACTCGTAGGGCCAGATCTCACCACGCCGGACGACCCAATCGCCGGGGAAGGTGGGGTGAGAGATGCCGAAGTGAACGTGGGACGGAGTAGGGGTGGCGTTGCCAGTATTGCCAGATAGCCCGATCAATTGCCCGGCATGTACTTGTACGCCAGGTTCGATTGCCGGCTCAACTGCAGAGAGGTGTGAGGTATAATAACGGATGCCATCGTCACCGATGATGCTCACCCACAGGCCGCCACGAAACGCCCCATCGTTGGTGGTGGGGTCCCAGCGATCCACCCGGCTTATTTCATCCACTATGCCGTCAGTGACTGCGATCACCACGGTGCCAATGGGAACGAAGATGTCGGTGGCGGGATAATCGTGATGCTCGTAAGCGTAGGTCGCAATCCCCGGAGGCTGGACGGGAAAGTAATATTGCCGGCCGGAGACGATCCACGGTTCCAGAGTGGGAGCAGGTGTGGAGGTGGACCGCAAGGTAGGCATGGGCGTGGATGCCATGCTCGGCGCCACAGTAGATGTCGGTGGAACCGTGGGTGTCACCGTCGGTGTAGGCATAGGGGGGATCGTTAGAGGCCCTGTCAGAGGCCTCGTCGGCTTGCAGGCAGGCAGAGCCAAAACCAGAGCAGTCAGAAGCAAGAAGTGTTTCACTGTCATACTCCAGGGTGTCGTAACCAGCGAGCAGGCTCAAAGTGCCTTGTGCGAGAAATAGTATACCACGACGAGTGCACTAGGCAAGTTATGATTGGTTTCTATTCACATCGGGGAGTGCAAGAGACAGGTGATGTAATCACCCTCTCAGGCCCAGGATACAAGCCGTACAGCATCCCAGCGTCAGGAGGTAGGAACCCATGAACTGTCCAAACTGTGGCAATCCGCTCCGCCCAGGGGCGGCATTCTGCGCGCGCTGCGGCCAAGCGGTGCCGGCCCAGCCGGCCCCATCCATCTACCCACCTACTGTCTACCAACCCCAACCACCCGCGTACACGCCTGATACATCACCACCCGCACAACCTGGACCAGCAGGACCACCGGTCGGCCAGCTCGGACCGGTCGGCCAGGCGACCAGCATCTGGGGACCATTCGCCGGTTGCGGCACCCGCCGTGAGCACGTCGCCTGGCTGCTAGAAGGGTTAGGGCAGCGGGCCGAGGAACTGCGCGACACCATCGCCGACCTGTTCGGACGCCGTCAGATCCCCGCTGCCCAGGTCAGGCAGGTACTGCTGACCGGCAAAGGCGTCGCCGTCGAACAGCGCCTCTTCTACCGCGTCCGGCGCGGGCTGGCGACCGTCTGGCTTTACGTGGCACGCTTTGGCCAGGACCTCTACGTCTCCCAGGTTTCGTACATCAAGGGACCGCTCAGCGTCTTGCGGCTGCTGCTGGCAGCCGCGTTGCTCGCGGTCGCCGGCCTTTCGATGATCAATACGTTGGCCGCTTCCCTGAACATCCAGGCCGCGCTTTCCTCAATGAGCCTTTTCGGAGGCGGGGCGCAGCCCAGTGGTTTCCTGATTGGCGCGCTGTGCTGCACCGGCCCACTGGGAAGTATCGCTTTCCTGATCCTCATCATCGCTACCGTCTACAGCGTCTACAAGTTTCTGACCGAGAAGGACATCCTGGCGCTCTTCCGCTCGCCCCCCAACGAATTCCAGGAGGACGACATCGTCTCGCTGGAGAAAGCAGTCAACGAGACTGTCCGCCAGTCGGCCGACCTGATCGGCATTGACCGTACCCTGCTCGCGCCGGGCCAGGCCTATCGTTCGGGACGGCGGTTGATCTGACCATGAGGGAGGGATGATGTCCCATTGCACCCGCTGTGGGATGGCGGTTCGCCCTGCCGCGCGATTCTGCCCCGGCTGCGGGTCTGTGCTGGCACGCACCGGCCCGCAGCCCTCCGGCGAGTTGGCGGCAGGGCCGGTTCGCCATCGGCCCTACATCCAGGTCGAACGCGCGCCAGGACTGCCCGGGACGTCACTTTCCACCCCAGTCCAGGCCGGCGAGCAGGCGCTGTTCGGCTTTCGCTTCGACGCGCTCCCTGACTGGCTCACGGCCCCCGACGTCTTGGGCCAGAGCGAGGCGGACAGGCTGGCATGGGCGCTGCGCAACTGGCAGCAATGGATCGGTAACCTGTGGAAATGGAAAGGGGCGGCCTTTGCGCTGCGCTTTGTCTCTCGCCCTGACCAGGGCGCTATCGAGGCGACGTGGTTGGGGCGTGTGCGGCTTCCGGCCAACACGTATCAGGTAGCCCAGGCGTTGGCCGACGACCTGCACTCCCAGTTCACAGCGCTGCACGTGGACCCGCAACCGGTCACCGATGGCAATGTACTGGCTGCCATGCGGTGCCCGGTGCCGATGCACTGCCTGCTGGAGGTGCGCCAGCACGAGACGGTGGTACGGCTTAACCTGGGCGAGGCCTACGTCGTCTACCCGCTACGAGCCCCGTCAGGCGACTTCCGCCTGGTCTTTGAGGCGCTCCTGCACACGGGTCAGCCCACCTTGCTCAGCCTCTATCTGGAACCGACCGACCTGACACCCGTCGAGCGGGCCGAACTGGCACGCGCGGCTGCCACGGCCCAGTCGCTCTCCGACTTTCAGTACAGCGGCGAGTACTATCAAGGCCGCTGGCAGGACCCGCAGGCAGCGTTGGTCAGCGAGACCTACGTCGAGTTCGTGCGGCGCCTGGGGCAACCCTTCCTCTGCGTGGCTCACGTTGCCAGCGCCGACGTGCCGGCCGCCTGGACGGTAGCGCGAGCGCTGGAGAACGGCCTCGCCGTCGAACCCCACGCCGCACCCGCGCCCGCGCGCCAGGTGCTGGTGCAGTGTGACGTGGTGCAGGCCCGTGATCCCCACCAGGTCCGCGCCATGCGCGCGGCGATCACAGACTTGACGTTGAGCGGCTGGGGTGAGAGTCTGGCCACCCCCGGCAAGGAACGGCTGCGCTACCTGACCGACGCAGCGGGGGCTGCCTCGCTGGTGCGTTTTCCGGTGGTGGGGCGCGGCGGCGCGCCGGGGATGCGTGTCAAGCAGGTCGCTCCAGGCTACGACCAGGGCGTCCAGCGCCCTCAGGCGGCTGCCGATGAGATCAGCCTGGGCGCTTTCCTGAGCGGCGGCGTCGCCACCGTCAAGTTGGGCGACCTGACCCGTCACGGCCTGATCGTCGGCTTTACCGGCAGCGGCAAAACCAACACCTGCCTGCACCTGGTTGACCAACTCTGGCGACAACATCACATCCCGGTGTTGGTCATCGAACCGGCCAAGGCCGAGTACCGGGGGCTGATCGGCCGGCCCGGCTTCGAAGATGTGCGCGTCTTCACGCTGGGCGACGAAGCCACCTCCCCCTTTCGCCTCAATCCCTTCGAACTGCTGCCGGGGGTGCGCGTGGAAATGCACATCTCTGCGCTTAAGACCTGCTTCGACGCCGCCCTGCCCCAGTTTGGCGTTCTGCCGACCATCGTAGAGGAGGCTATCATCCGCATCTACGTGGAAAAGGACTGGCAACTCACCGACCAACTGCGCCCCGACGACGAGCGACTCTTTCCCACCATGCGCGACATGTACGCGGCCGTCATTCGCGTGGCCGAGGGGCGTGGCTATGCGGGCGAGGTGCGCGACAATATCCGCGCCGCGGCCGCCGGGCGCATCGGCAGCCTGCTGGCCGGGAGCAAGGGGCGCATGTTCGGCGGCCAGCGTTCGATCCCCATGGCAGTGCTGTTGAGCGGGCCGGTGGTCCTGGAACTGGACGCGCTCAACGACAACGAAAAAGCGCTGGCGATGATGTTCCTGCTGGCCCACTTGCGCGAGTACTGCAAGGTCCACCGGCAGGATAGCACCTTGGCCCACGTCACGCTGATCGAGGAAGCGCATCGCGTGCTGGAACACGTGCCCTCGGTGGCCGGGAGCGAGGTCGCCGCCGACACGCGGGCCGAGGCAGTACGCTTTTTCAGCGGCGCGCTGGCCGAGATCCGCGCCTACGGAGAGTGCATCCTGATCGCCGAACAATCGCCCGGCAAATTGGCGCCCGACGCGGTGCGCAACACGAATCTGAAAGTGGCCCACATGCTGCTGGATAGCCAGGACCGCGAGACGATCGCCGGGGCGATGATCATGGACGAGGAGCAAAAGACCTACCTGGGCAAACTGCCGGTGGGCCAGGCGGCGCTATTCATGACCGGCTACGAGAAGGCCACCTTCGTCCGAGTACCGCCGGTTAAGGGCAGCGGTTATGCCGAGCGGCTGCCGGACGAGGCAGTCGAGCGCCACATGCGGCCCTTCTGCCAGACTCACGCAGCGGCCTACCGGCCTTTCGATGGCTGTCGCTTCTGCGGCAGCCCGTGCCGGTACCGCCAGGCGATTGAGCCGGCCACGCTGGACAAGGCGCTGTATGCGGGCTTTCAGCAGGCGCTGTTCACGTTTGACCAGTGTCCCGATCCGGCGTACAATGAGCGAAACTGGCTGGAGGTAGCGCGCGCCTGCGCCATCGCTGCGGCCCAGGCCGGGCAAAGCGGTCAGGTGGACGCGGCCTACTGCTATTTTGCCCACGAGGTTGACTTTGCGTTCACGCAGCACATGCGCGATCAGTTCGTCACTGCCTTCGGGCGGCTGGGGGACACATAGGTGCAAGAAGGGAAATTCGTGGCCGACGCGGCGATCAGGGCAGTACAGATAGGAGAGGCTGCCGTGCGCAAGGCGTGGAGCCTGATGGAGGCGGCCACGGAGAAGAAGCGTCCGTCGGAAGTGCTGAGCCCCGCAGCAGTGCGACGCATACAGGGCAAACGGCAAGGAGAATGAACAAGGAACTCTAGCGGAGGTAACCATGCCACTCACTACAGGTCAAGTCGTCAACAACCGTTATCGCATTGCCCGTCTCCTGGGACAGGGTGGAATGGGCGCCGTCTACCGCGCCTGGGACCTTAGCCTCAACATCCCCGTAGCGCTGAAGGAGATGGTCCCGGAGCCCGGCATAGACCTTCACACCCTCGCTCAACTGCGGGCTCAGTTCCAGCGCGAGGCCCAGGTGCTGGCCGGCCTGGTTGACCCCGCCTTGCCCCACGTCACCGATTTCTTCGAGTGGGGAGGCAACGCCTACCTGGTGATGGACTTTGTGGAAGGGGAAAGCCTGGATCGGCTCATTGAGCGCCAGGGGCCGTCGCCCGAGGCGCAGGTCGTAGACTGGGCGATCCAGTTGCTAGGTGCACTCACCGCCTGCCATGCCAGACACGTCATCCACCGGGACATCAAGCCTCAAAACATCATCATCCGCCCCGACGGTCGCGCTGTGCTGGTGGACTTTGGACTGGTCAAACTGTGGGATCCCAGCCACCCCCAGACCCAGCGCATCGTGCGTGGCATGGGGACCGCCGAATATGCCTCGCCGGAACATTTCTACCTGAGCGGGCGGCATACGGAGCCGCGCAGCGACATCTACAGCCTGGGCGCCACGCTCTACCACGCGCTGGTCGGTCGCGAGCCGTTGCCCGCGCCTGAGCGGTGGGCCAGGGTTTCGCTCGCCTCGCCGCGCAGCGTGGGGGTGAACGTCCGGCCCCAGGTCGAGCAAGTCATCCTGCAGGCAATGTCCCTCGACCAGAACCAACGCTTCTCCAGCACGCAGGAGATGCTGCAGGCACTCCAGGCCGCCGCGGGCCTTACACCACCACCACCACCACCATCCTGGATCGAGCAACCGGGCCGGGACGCCGCCCAGTGCCAAAAACCAAAGCCAACGGCAATTCCCCGCGATTCGCGTTGGTGGCTGGAAATGGTGGCCGGAGCCGTGATCGCCCTGGTCGGTGTACTGGCGATCCTGGCAGTTCTCTTTGCGCCGTACTATCTGCCTGCGGATATATACGTGGGCCAGGTTATCGCGGCGCTCGTGGTGGGTGCTGTGGGTTGGTTCCTGGGAGACCTGATTTTCCAGGCCGTGGCTCGTCCTGAAAGCCTGCAGAGCACCGGCGGCGGCCACCGCCCTACCCGGAAACTGGTGGACGTCACACGCAAGTTGGTGCGTCGCCTGACCGCCGCCCAGCAGATCGTCCTGCTGGTGGCACTCATTGCCGGTGCCATTGTGCTGGTGTGGCTCCTTGGCCCGCCGATCTCCCGGATTCCGTTCGTCGCTCGCTACGTACCCTTCTATGCGTTCGTGGGACCCCTGACCTACGCCGCCACAGGCCATCGCCCTGGCCGCGTCGTGATTGCCCACACGCTCGTCACCACATTGGCCGGCGCTGTGCTGGGCGTGCGCATCGGGATCGCCCAGAACATTCTGGCGTTATTCCTGGCCTCACTGGGCGGAGGTGCAATGATGGAAGGTGCGGTCGCTCTGGCGGAACGGCTACTGTTTCAACATCGAGGCGCAAGCGCCCCTGATTGACTCTGATGTTCTATGAGTGGGAGGTGGTGCTCTTGAACTGCTCACACTGTGGCCACCCGCTTCGCCCAGGTGCCAGGTTCTGCAACATTTGCGGAGAGAGCGTTCGCCCACTGCCCCAGGTGGCACAGAGTGTGTCTCCCTCAGCGCCTGCAGGTGGATCGCTCGCGGCCAGCCTGGTGGCAGCAGATGGCCGCACGTTCCCTCTTGCTGCACCGCTGACCATCGTGGGCCGCACCGCCGGCTGCAACGTTGTACTGCCCCACGACACGGTCTCCAGCCATCACGCCGAGATCATCACTGACGGCCACACCTACGCCGTGCGCGACCTGGGCAGCCGTAATGGTACCTGGGTCAACGGGCGAAAGATCGCCACCGAATGTCCGCTCAGTCCCGGCGACCGGGTAGCATTCGGACAGGTAGTCTGCACATTTCAGGAGCCAGGCCGCAGTACACAAGCCATAGACGAAACGCACCTGGCGACCATGGTCGGCCCCCAGGATCCCAGAACGGCTGTCCCACCTTCCCCTTGGGGAGGGCCCTCGCCGCTCACGGCTCCCCCACCCGACGAACTCGGGGTGGAGTTGAGAACCTGGGACAAGGCGCCGCAGGCTGAGGGCAAGGTACTGGACGTGACGACGCCGGTCATGGAAAAGAAAGGCAATATGGGGGGCAAGGTGGCTGCCGCGGTCGGGCTGGCGTTGATTGCCGCGCCGCTGGCGTGGATCCCCTTCGCGATTGATCGAAACGAAGTGCCGGTGCGCTTTCTGCGCGTTCAGGACACCCACACCCGGCGACAGGTCTCGGTCAAGATGATCGGGGATCCCAGTGGCGCTATCACCGTCGGCGACGTAGTCGCCGTGTGGGGCGTACAGGCCGATGGCGACCTGGTCATGCAGGCGGCGTACAACTACACGACAGGCGCTCAGATTCGCCTGAGGGTATGAGGAGGCCACAAGTGTGCGCATTCGAGACTGACTACCCCAAGCGGCTCGAAGAAGCAACCACAGAAGAGGTCAACCTGGAACACAAACTGGAGCGCGCCCAGCCGGCGGAGCCGTCCGAAAATGCGCCCGGGCTGTCGCCCGAAAGGCAAGCCACTATGGAGAAGCGAGTCCAGGGCCTCGAGCAAGGCGACCAGCGAGAGACGCCCGAGTCACACATCGTGGGCACGCCAGAGCGGGACGCCCGGTACCTGCATGAGCAGACAGGTGAAACCTGCGCCACCGTGGCGCAGGAGGGAATCCTCGAGAAACACGCCGGCGTTGACCATGGGGAAAAGGCACTGGCCCAGGAGGCCCACGAGAATGGCTGGACCGATGAATCAGGCGGGACTTTTCCCGACCACGTAGGTGATTTGCTGGACAAGCACGGCGTTCCGACCCAACGCTGGCTGGACGGTTCCGCCGATCTCAATACCGTGAGAAACGAACTGGCCCAGGGCCACGACGTGATTGCCGGCGTGGACGCTGGCGAACTGTACCGGGATGCCGACAAGGTCGGCGCCGGTCACGCGGTATGGGTTACCGGGGTGGAGGTTGGGCCCGATGGGCAAGCGACCCGTGTATTCGTCAATGACAGCAACTTCCCGGAACCCCAGGTGCACGACGCGCGGACCTTCCAGAAGGCGTGGGACGCCGGGGACCGCCTGATGGTAGCGACGCGCCAGGCAGCGCCGAGTGCCTGACGAGGAGGCGACAATGCCAAATAAAGTGGAGCAGTTGCACAACGAAACCCGCCACCACCCGGCCCTCAAGTCGCTGGTGGTGCTGGAATCCACGCTGTCGTACCCCATCCCGTACCGCTGTGGGGAGCAGGTCTATCTGCGCTTTCTGGTCTTCGACAAGGGCCGGACCCGGAATGAAGCCGGCAAACTCCCCATCTACCGGCCGTATGCACGGGTCAGCGTGGCCTACCCAGAGGGCAGGCTGGTCGAGTATGTGGAGCTGGGCTTCGAGACGGGACAGGAAATCCGGCGACTGGGAGAGGTGATTGGCGAGTACCCGCATGCCGCGCTGGCAGGCTTGAGTTTCGAGGCGGCGAAAGCCCGGCGCACGGCCCTATTCTACAATACGCAGCAGGTGCTCCCGCTGTACGGGCGCACCGACCTCACGGCCGAGGAACTGGAGTGCGTGCGAACCTACTGGGAGACGTTTGAGCAGGTAGCCGAACCCTGTCTGCGTCCATACTACGAGGCGCTCAGCCCATCCTTCTTCGCCTGGCTGAAAGCATGTTTGACCAACCCAGTCTCCAAATAGACGTCCCCCAAACCCTCTATGCCCTGGAGCGCCGTTCCCTGGACGCCGCCACGCCGCCCACGATGCCTCTCTGGGGCCAACTGGAGGGCGTGCCCTTCGTGCGCATCCTGGGGCTGGCCCGCTTCTGGGAAGCGGCCGACGCCCCGGACTTTCTGCAGTCTATTGAGGATCTGGTCGCTGGCCTGTGCGGCCAGGCGCTTCCGTTGCTCTTTCTCGTCCTGGGCAAACCGCGGGGCGTGCAGGTCTACCTGGGATTGGAAGGGCCAGGCGCAGAGGCCTTCCTGCATACCTCCCTTGTTGCCGCTTTCCCGGGCATCTGGCTGGCTGAGCATCTTTCCCTGCAACTCGGCTCTGCCCTCAACGACCGGAGGGTCTTCGCCCACCTGGGCCGCCTCACCGGCATTCCCTCTCACAAACCTGGCCAATCGCCTCATGCCTCTCCCAGTAACCCAGTCCATCAATATCCCAACTTGCCGGTCTCCCAACCTACCGGCTACCAGATTGAGCGCCTCCTCCGCGGCCTCTACGGCCAGACGTGGGGCTATTTTGTGCGTGCCGTGCCGGTGGATCCAGCCGAGCTGGTCCGCCAGGTGGAGCAACTGTTCGAGCAACTCTCCGCCGTTTCAGGCCACGTAGGCTGGCAGCACAGCCGCCAGGCCCAGGCACTGCGAACCGTCGGGCCTAACCAGCAGCGCAGCGAGTCGGAATCGCTCAACCGCACGGTTACCAATTACCGCGCCAGGCGCTGCCTGGAGCTTTTGGAACGCCAGGCACGGCGGCTGGAGGTCGGCCGGGCGCAGGGAATGTGGCATGCCGAGGTTCATTTCTTCTGCGCGGCACCGGCCACGCTAGGACAGATGCGCACGCTGTTAGGGGCCATTTTCTCCGGCCCCGATTCAATGCCGGACCCCATCCGCACGTTCGCCTGCTTGCCGGGGGGCCAGGGCCGGGCCGAGGATTTCGCCACCCTGCTCCACTCCGGTGAACTGGCTACGCTCGTGCAGCTCCCCCGCCAAGAGTTCCCGGGTTACCGCGTTACGGACTATGCCTGCTTCGATACTGACCCACTTCCCACCACCGATGCCACTCCAGGTGTCAACATCGGCAAGATCCTGGAGGGCGAGCAGCCTACCGGCAACTGGTTTGTCGTCCCCCGTCGTGATTTTGTCAAACATGGTCTCGTCGTCGGGGTCACCGGCAGTGGCAAGACCAACACGCTCTTCTACCTGCTGGACAAGTTGTGGGATGCCGGGCGGGGAGTCCCTTTCCTCGTCATTGAGCCGGCCAAGGCCGAGTACCGTCGTTTGCGCACCGTCCCGGGCCTGGAAGACCTGCACGTCTACACCATGGGAGACGAAACCGTGGCTCCCTTCCGCCTCAACCCGTTCGAGTTCGAGATTGGCCCTGCCGGCCGCATTCACGTCCAGACCCACATTGACTACCTCAAATCCGTCTTCAATGCTGCCTTTATCCTATACGCGCCGATGCCCTACGTCCTGGAGACCTGCCTGCACGAGATCTACGAAGACAAAGGCTGGGACCTGACGACCGGCCTCAACCGCCGCGTGTCGCCACAGACGCGCGGTCAAGAGGCCCACTGGCCGGTATTTCCCACGTTGCGCGACCTGTACCGGAAAATTGACGAGGTCGTCGAGCGGTTGGAATACGAGGAGCGCATCAAGATGGACGTGCGGGCCGGGTTGCAGACGCGCGTGGGTAGCCTGATGCTAGGCAGCAAAGGGTTGATGTTGGACTGTCCTCACTCCGTCGCGCTGGCCGATCTCCTTGCGCGTCCCACCCTGTTCGAGTTGGAGCGCATCGGCAACGACGACGAGAAAGCCTTCCTGATCGGGCTGATCCTCACCCGCATCTACGAGCATCGCCGCCTGCAGGCGCAGGCCGGGGCGGTGGGGGATGGTTTGCAGCACGTGGCCGTCTTCGAGGAGGCACACCGGCTGCTCAAGAACGTCCCGACCGAAGTGGAGACCGAGTCGGCCAACGTGCGGGGCCAGGCGGTGGAGGTGTTTGCCAACATGCTCTCCGAAATCCGTGCCTACGGCCAGGGGGTGCTCATCGCCGAGCAGATCCCCACCAAACTGGCCCCTGACGCGATCAAGAATACCAACCTGAAGTTGATGCACCGCATCGTGGCATTGGATGATCGGGAGACGATGGGTGGAACGATGAACCTGGACGAGGCGCAACAACGGGCTGTGACCTCTCTCCCTGTCGGGCAGGCGGTGGCCTACGCTGAAGGGGCCGACGGTTCTTACCTTCTGCAAATCGTCAATTACAAGCGCCGATTGGATAGCCAACGTATAGACGATGCTCAGATCGGCCTTGGCATGCAGGAGGCCACACAAGGGCTCCTCTACGACCCTGCACCCGGATATAGCGAGTACATCGTCCGCACCCAGGGTCACTTTGAGCCGGCCCTGCGGGATCGAGCGCTCCAGGTGATGCGCCACTCCGATTTTCGCCTCACCTGGGCCCGCTACTTCCTGTCGGCTCTGCTGGAACCCTCTCAGGCGGTCCAGGGCTACCCGGCGTTACTGCAGTTGCAACGGGGAGTTACCGGGGGACTGCGGGCCGAGGCTGAGCAGCAGACGATGCTGGTATTGCTCCTGCACGCTGCGGCCGACCACTTCGAGGCCCGAGGGCGCGCCTACAGTTGGTTCTATGACGTCGCCGAACACCTACGCGCGCAATTCGTCGCTGCCGTCGCTCAGGTGGTCCGAGGATTCGAGAACGACCAGGAGACGTTGGCGCGGCTGGCCACTGCCATCAAGCCGCCCCTGAGTACCTTCGCCGAGGCTTACCGGCAGCAGACAGCACGCGAGACTGGTCCTTTCGCCGGGTGTGTCTTCTGCTCTTGCCGCTGCCTCTACCGGCAAGAAATCGCGGTGCTGGCTGCCAGCCGCTCATTCGAGCGCGAGTTCGCCGCGGCCATCCGCGAGGTTCGAGACGACCAGGCGATGTGGCGGCAACTGGCGCGCCTGGCCCAAGAGGCAGCCAGTCAGGTCGTCGCGGTGGACGAGCGTGCACTTGTGCAGGAGGCTGCCCTGTGTTATGCTACCCAAATGGGGGTACGGTTGAACCTTAGCAGCACCCATCAACACAAGTTGATCAGGAACGTGAGACGACTCTTGACATCGTCTGATCGGAAAGGAGACTGCGATGCGAGATCCCTTTGAGGCCCCTGAGTCCGATGCCCCGCGCCTGGACCACGTTGAGGACTACCAGGACCTGGATCAGCGCCTGGGCCAGGCAGAGGAGGCAAAGGTGGAAAGTCCCCAGGCCTCCGCAAATTCCGCAGGTAACCTGGACTTGCCTGACGAGGCACAACCTGGCACGGCCGGCACCGAACGGGGCACGGCCCGCCGGGTCGAAACCGGCCCCGAAAAGCCTGAGGTCAAGAATTTCGACGTGGAGACTGGCGCCCCCAAGCCTCCCAAGGGCTGGCGCCCCGGCGGTCCGGAAGGCGGAGGGTGATTGGTAGCCGGTTTACACTGCCTGAGTGATGGAGGAGGTTCGCTATGAAATGCCCAACATGTGGCTTCGAAAACCGCCCTGACGCCCGTTTCTGCAAGCAGTGTGGCCAGCCTATGCAGGCGCAGGACGTCTCGCAGGCCCCTTCGACAACGGACTGGAGGCCCGCCGCAGGGCAGGCCCCTTCAACACCATCGAGTGTCATCTGCCCGGCTTGTGGGGCCTCGGCCAAACTCGGCGCCCGTTTCTGCCCGCGTTGTGGTAAGCCCCTGCCGGGCATGTCTGCTCCGGCGACTCCACCGCCGGCCCCAGCCCCACCTCAGCCTGCTATACCTTCCATGCCGCCCACAACTCCTCCTTCAACCACCCCACCGCCCCCTACCGGGGCGGCACCAGCCTACACAGAGTTCCCAACTCCCCCTCCTCCTGCCACGCCGCCTGCCTCTCGACGCCAACTTCCGCGCTGGTTTCCGTGGGTGGCGGGCGTCGTCGCGTTTCTCTGCATCGCCGCTGTCGTGGTAGCCGGTGTGTGGGTGGGACCAGAACTCCTTGGTGCTACAGCGCCAACTGCCGCGACCCCGATACCTGCCACGCCGCCGACTGTGGCAGCACCAACCGAAATGCCGACTGCCGCCCCATCACCAACCGAGGCTCCTGCTACGGAGACCCCGGCTGTAGCCCCACCGGCCGAGACGCTGACCGTGGCACCTCCGGCCGAAACGCCCACTACAGAAGTAGCACCAACTCCAACCTTTGACGCTCAGATCACTATCTCCGTCATCCCGGAGACAGTGCGGGTAGGCGAGCTCCTCACACTAGTTGCCACCGTCAATAACGTAGGGGAAGCGACCCTCGCCAATCTGCACTACCAGTTGGTGGGAGACTTTAGGTCGTACTTTGAACTGGTGGATGGAATAGGTGAAATCAGGCACGCAGGAGATTTCCCTCCTGGTGCAACCGATCAGGTTTCCTTTGTCCTGCGGGCGACACAGGAGGGCACTGCCGCATTGCAGGTGTACGTGTTGGCGGACGTGACCAGTACGTCATCAAAGGCGAATCTGCTGTCCGAGGTGCACACCGTCTCGATCACTTCCCAGTGAGAAGATGAGGGGCCAGTGGTCGAGGGCGTTGCAAGGGGGGGGGACAGCCGATGACAACTTTCGGACGTGCTCCCGTTTGATCCGGTTCCCCAGCGTCGCCACCGCCGGATACCCCCACTGCCACAGCAGCAGCCAGTCTATCGGCCCCTCCACGACGAATACTTCAGAAGGCCCTCGCACCCGCTCCTGCCCGTACAACGGCTTGGGCGCACCCGCCAGCGTCAGGTACTTGGCCGAAGGCGCCGGGCGCGCCGGGCACGGTGCGCCCCACCAGGTAGATCGCACGGCCGTCCCGCACCTCCGGGACGACCAGCCGGCCCCGGTACCACTCCCGCCCGCGGGGGTCAATCAGCCCCAGGTCGGCCGCCAGTTCCTCGGACCACCCGCGGAAGGCCAGGTAGCGCTTCAACCGCCCGGCGGCAAACCCCAGGCGGAACTCCTGTACCGTATCAGCGTCCAGCCCACGGCTGGCAGAGTCGCAGTACCTGAAGCTGATCGACCCTGCTTATCACGGAGGCCTGGGGCGTTGGAGTTGCCAGACTTGTGCCGAAGCGGGCGATTCTGGCGAGGGAGGTACCTTTACGCCACTGACGGGCACGATCCTGGACGGCATGCGGATTGACATCCGCACAGTGTGGTTGATCGTAGAGGTGTTCGCCGATGGCAAAGCCAGTGTCGAGACATCCGACGAGGCAGGGATCAACCGTCACACGACAGACCGGCCGTTTCGCCTGTTTCGAGCGGCGATTTACCAAACGCGCTCGTTTGAGCCCATTGTGCTGCGCGCTGGTCTACTACCACAAGCTGGACCAGGACACGCTGTCCAAGGCGCGCAACGTCTACCTGCGCACACTGCGCGACTGGTTCGGTGTGCAACTGGAGCAAGCACGCTCGAACGAGGACCATAAGGCGGTGAATCAGTTGGAGGCCGCACTGGATGATTTGATCGTGTTGGACGAGCGGCTGGGGCGTATCATTGAGACTGGCTACGACCCGGTGATCGACGACGGCGTCAAGGCCAATACCCTGCCGTTGCAGGAGGCGGAGGTGTTGAGGCATAAGAAGGTGGTATGAGGGGTCGTTGACCAACCTGTACAGTCTAAATCGAGGATGCGAAGAAAAATCAAGTGAGCGAGCCATCGTTTGGAGAAACAGTTGAAGAGATAACTTCGATCATACACAACCGACCACTGGCATCAGCCATCTATAGGTCGGTGGCCTCGGCACTAGGACGTCCTTTTGTCCATCTTGTTGCGGGCAATGCCGTCTGGGATGTATTCAGAGTATCCCTGGATGCTGCGATCCGAGACATTGAGGAACATCCACGGGGTAAGCTCTTTCAACGCTTGATCGAATATGGTCCCCACCATCCCAACGATCGTGAGAGTCTGGGCAGTGATGGCGAAAGCAACCTTTCAGATGATGAATGTGGTTCGTGCGTAGAATTCATCTACTCGCACATGGTCAATCGATTCAAGGGGGAATTGGCTGAACTTCTTGCTCTAGCAGTTTGTCGGAGAGAGGGCTTCCCTCCGAACACGATTGACGGTACAATTGCGGCCATCTGAACACGTCTGAAACCTTTGGCAAGGAACAACGTTTATGGCACGCAAATTCAGAACGGTTGAC
>Ga0315294_10000171_pt1 | contig 68729 bp, 73 predicted proteins | sample YL17G13_40_MG_FD_203626 | JGI IMG/M metagenome (GOLD analysis project Ga0315294, IMG submission 203626) | Sediment microbial communities from Yellowstone Lake, YNP, Wyoming, USA - YL17G13_40 | ecosystem: Environmental > Aquatic > Freshwater > Lake > Sediment | place: USA: Wyoming | collected... | reverse complement strand
GGCCAGTGCCTTTGCAATAAAGATGCCCTTCCTTGCGCAGGCGGTTTAAAATAACCCTAATCATATCACGGCTGACTGATGGACATAGCCGCTCGATATCTGAAATGCTGAATGTAGATGGCAAATTATCTATCGTTTCTTCAACGATTGAGGTCTTTGCGCCGCGGGCCTTTGCAATCGTGCCAACACGCCTCTCAAATTCCTGATAAGCTCCGATCAAAACACCAAGCGAATATTCCCACCATGGCTTTAAGCTATGTTTGCCTTCCTGCCAACCCTTAGACGATAGTTGCAAGGCTTCATAATACGTTTCTTTTGACTCCTCAATAAGCCGTTCAATACTGATATACCGGCCAACTGTATAATCAGCTTGGTGCAATAATAAAACTGTTAATAGCCTCGACACCCGGCCGTTTCCATCAGCGAAGGGATGGATGCAGAGAAAATCAATGTCTAATGACTTCATATAGAGGAAACTTCTCCCAGACAACCCAAGCAGATTGTCTCACAATATTTTCCCCGCCCATAGTTGTTGCAAGAAAATCTCCCATGGTGATATTTCTATTTTGCCGTGTAGCCTTCTCTCTTTTTCATTACAAACTACAATACTTCTTTTTGGAGAACACGCTTGGATAAAAGCCCCCAGCCCATTCATATCTTTTCTATCAATCCGGGCGGCTCCTTTTATCTCTATAGCAACCTCTCCCTGGCCCAAAACAAAATCAACCTCAAGCCCCGACTTTGTCCTCCAAAAATTTATCGCAAAATCCTTGCCCGCGTAAGATCTATAGGCAACAATTTCCATAAGCAGAAAATGTTCAAATGCCTTTCCAAATTCAGCGCCCTTTTGTTGTGCTAAATTCCTCTTTGTCAAGTAACCGGCAACACCGACATCAAACATATAATATTTCGAAGCCTTTGTTATAACCTGCCGAGATTGTCTTTTCTTAAAAGGCTCTACTCTTATAGCCAAAAGCGTATCTATAAGTATTTGGTAATACTCCTTGACCGTCTTAGAATCGACACCGCATTCGCGGGCAATATTACAATAATTCGTTATCTCGCCATGTGAATATCCAAAAGCGTCAAAAAATCTTGAAAACGCGGGAATATTGCGTGTCAGGCCTTCAGCAAAAACCTCTTGCCTCAAATAATCCTGCACATAGGCCTCTAAAGATTTTTTACAATCTAAATCACTTTGCAAATAATGAAGCGGCATCAGGCCGTGATTTAAACCACGCAGCAAATTAAATTTTGTGATCTCTTGACTAACAAGCGGAAATAGCTCATAACGCCATGCCCTACCGCCAAGTAGATTCGCGTGCCCCTTTTTTAGTTTTCTCGCGCTTGAACCGCAAAGCACAAACCTTAAACCTTTATTTTCTATCAGCCAGTGCACTTCGTCTAAAACTTGCGGGACTTTTTGCACTTCATCAAGTATTACCGGTTCTTTAAGCGCGGCCTTGTTTTTTGCGAGCAGCTGTTCGCGCAAAAGTGACGGATTTTTTGACATTTCAAAAAACAAATCCGTTTTTAAAAAATCGTACACCACGCTATTGGGAAACCTTTCTTTTAAATATGTAGACTTGCCTGTCTTTCTGGCTCCCCATAAAAACGCGGATTGATGATGAGGTAGCTGCATATCCAGTTTTCTTGAGATATTTTTCATTTGTATTATCCTCCTAATTAGTATTACTAAATAGGAGTATATACCATTCTAGTTAACTAGTCAAGCCTTTTCTATTATCCCCACTACATAATTATATGTTCTCTTGGGATTATCTATATTCTTCCGGGCGATTATATCAAAGGCCTGCTTTACCTTTTTCTCCCCTTAATCAGCCTTCCACCACCTGCGAGGAAATTTCTCCCGAAGAATCTTATCCCCTTCTCCTACAGCTCTTAACCCGGAAGCTCTCATATCAGCATCAACCATTATTTTTATTAAATCATAAAAAGTTACCTTTGGATGCCACTTAAACGCCTTCTTTACCTTCTTAATATCAGCGACAAGATTATTCACTTCGGTCGGCCTGAAATAATGGGGGTCTATCCTTACGAATTTTTTCCATTTTAAGCCCGCGTAGCTAAAAGCTTCCCCTACTAATTCTTTGACAGAATGGGATTTTCCTGTTCCGATAACATAATCACCCGGCTTATCCTGCTGTAGCATGAGCCACATCATCTCTACCTGCTCGGGAGCAAAACCCCAATCCCTCTTTGCCTCAAGGTTGCCAAGAAACAGCTTATCCTGTTTACCGGCTAAGATCCTGGCTACTGCCCGGGTAATCTTCCTGCTGACAAAAGTTTCCCCTCTACGGGGGCTTTCGTGATTGAAGAGTATGCCGTTACAGGTAAACATGTTATACCCATCACGGTAATTTCTTGTTGTCCAGTATGAATAAAGCTTGGCGCAGGCATAGGGGCTCTGCGGCTGAAACTGAGTAGTTTCTGATTGCGGAGGAAGTGAAGAACCAAATAATTCGCTGCTGGACGCCTGATAAAACCTGATTTTTCGACCACTGCGGCGGATTGCTTCCAGAATACGTGTCGTGCCTAAGGCAGTAATGTCACCCGTGTACTCGGGGATATCAAAACTTACCCTCACATGGCTTTGGGCAGCCAAATGATATACTTCGTCGGGCTTTATATTGAAAATAATGTTATTGATTTGTTCGGCGTCGGAAATATCACCGTAATGCAGAAATAATTTAGGGTTTTTAGAATGCGGGTCGACGTAAATATGGCCTATCCTGCCGGTATTAAAGGTACTTGCCCTCCGTATGATACCGTGAACTTTATACCCCTTGGAGAGGAGTAATTCTGCTAAATATGAGCCATCCTGGCCGGTAATACCGGTAATGAGCGCCTTCTTCATTATTTTATCATCCCAAGATCCGCATCCACCATCATCTTTACTAACTCTTTGAACTTTACAGTGGGCCTCCATTTGAGTTTATTCCTGGCTTTGCTGAAGTCGCCTTTAAGCACACTTACCTCGGCAGGACGATAGAACTGTTTATCTACAACCACGTACTTTCTCCAATCTAAACCGGCATAAGCAAAAGCGAGTTTTGCAAATTCTCTGACTGAATGCGTTTCCCCTGTGGCAATAACATAATCATCCGGCTCCTCCTGCTGGAGCATGAGCCACATTGCCCGGACATAGTCTCCGGCAAAACCCCAATCTCTTTTTGCTTCTAAGTTCCCTATCCTTAATTCTTTCTCCAATCCTAACTTAATCTTGGCTACTGCGCTGGTAATCTTCCTGGTTACAAATTCAAATCCTCTGCGCGGAGATTCATGGTTAAAACAAATTCCATTACAGGCGAATAAGCCGTAGGCCTCGCGGTAATTTTGGGTCAAATAAAAACCTGCAACCTTTGAGATGCCATAAGGAGAGCGGGGATGGAATGGTGTCTTCTCATTCTGGGGGGTTTCTTTTGCTAAACCGTACATCTCGCTTGAAGCAGCAAAATAAAATTTACATTTAGGCGCTATCTCTTTTAACGCTGAAAGGACGTAATGTGTCCCGTTGATGTTAGTGTTAATAGTCGAGAACTCGTCTTCAAAGGAATAACTCACAAAGCTCTGGGCAGCGAGGTGATAACATTCATCCGGCTTTACTTTTTCTACCACCTTAAACATGCTGGCATAACTTTCCATGGAACCGGGATGTATCACAATCCTGCTTAGGATATTTCTCAACCTCCATAAATGATGTTCCGGATCTTCAAGGGCTATACGCCTGACAATACCATGAACCTTGTAGCCTTTTTCTAAAAGAAACTTCGATAAATACGAGCCGTCCTGGCCGTCGATTCCGGTAATTAACGCCTTCTTCATTATTTTATCCTCCCGTAGGAAAAATAAAGGAACAATAAGATAATCAGGCTAACTAAAGTTACACTATTAGCCGTGATGATTATGATGTCTTTTAAATGTAGGCCATATATAATCCATAGTGAAACCCCCAGAGAAAGTTGAAACAATGTAATAGGGCTTACATCCTTCGCAGACCTGGTCCTAGATACCCTGATAATCTGCGGAATAAAAGCAAACATCGTCAAACATGCCGCGCTAAAACCGATTAATTGCCACATCGCGTAACATCCAATCCTTATGCTTAAGGCACCAATTTACGGTAAATTTAATTCCCTCTTCAAATTTTACCTTTGGCTGCCATTTAACTCCAGCAAACACTTTTTTAGAATTCAGGCTGTATCTTATATCGTGTCCGGGCCTGTCCTTGGTAAACTGAATCAGGCTTTCCGGCACGTCCAGGATTTTTAGAATCATCCTTACCGTTTCCAAATTCCTTCTCTCCTCTCTGCTCCCCAGGTTGTAAATCTCGCCTGCCTTACCTTTTCTTAAGATTTCAAGTATCCCTTGCGCGCAATCTTCAACATAAAGCCATTCCCTGATATTCTCTCCCTTGGCATAGACAGGTATTTTTTCCTTCCTTAATATTTTTAGAATGGACAGGGGAATGAGTTTCTCCGGGTATTGCCAGGGGCCGTAGTTATTGCACGGCCTTATGATAATTACGGGAAAGTTATAGGTGCGGATATAAGACTTAATCAGCAGGTCTGCTGCTGCCTTAGAAGCAGCGTAGGGACTGCCTGGCTTTAAAGGGTAATTCTCAGAAGCCTTCCCCCTTTTAATTTCCCCGTAAACTTCATCAGTACTCAACTGAATAAATTTTTTAATTTTATATTTTCTTGACGCATCTAATAAAATTTGAGTTCCTTTTATATTTGTATCGATAAAAGACGAAGGGTCCTGAATACTCCGGTCAACATGGGTTTCTGCTGCAAAATTCAAGATCACATCTGGCTTTTCTTGCTTAAATATTGACTCAATTTGCCTTTTATTGCAGATATCTGCTTTATAAAATTTATACCTTCCTTTTATTTCTTTTAATCTGGCTAAATCTCCGGCATAGGTGAGCTTATCAACGATGATAACCCTATATCCCCTCCTGGCAGCATGCCTGGCAAAGGCGCTGCCTATGAAACCGGCGCCGCCCGTTATTAATAGTTTAATTTTTCTCATAAAATACTTCCTTATTCATAGTATACGATGGATGATAGACGAACGCTTCGCTATGACGATAGACGATTCCGTTTTTCTGTTACTTACAAAATGTATTTGCCTTCCGTTCCATCGTAATGAGCATTGCAAATATATGTTCATATTGTTCGTCTAATTTATCAAAAATCTTTTTATCAATATAATTGCATTTTAATGCAAATTCTAACCAAGTTTGCGTTTCCGCTGCTTCCTGTCCTGCATCTGATAGTTTATTAATAAACATTGCGATGTATTTACGTTTACGCCAAGCTTCTGCGATGTTTGCGCATATTGATCTTGAAGACCTGCGTATTTGATCAATTAGCGCATATTTTTCTTCTTTTGGAAAACTTTTTGAGATATTATATATTTCCATCGCCGTATCAAACGCGAGTTTATACACGTCTAATTCTCTAACGCTGGATATTCGACGTCCCTCGTCCATCATCTTTTCGTCTTTCGTGATTCTTGATAATTCGTGTAATCTCTTACGCATTCTTCAAGAACCTCGTGTATATCGCGGACCTTAAAACCGGTATTCTCAAGCTTCCTGGTGGAAAGAATAAGGTTGGTCCTTACCATATTCAGTTTCTTATAATCAACGAGCTCGTATTTAAAACCTGGGGCATACTTCTTGTATATCTCCAGGAGCTCAGAGTATCTTAATCCGCCTTTATTGACCGTGTTATAGATACCGGTTGCGTCAATGCTGATTAGGTGCTTAAGCGCTTTTATAAAATCGGGGATATAGGTTACCGAATTGGGCAAGTCTATAATTTTTTTATAACTGAGCAGTTTATCCAGAATATTCTTCCTGTGGGGACGGTTATCCAGAGGAACGCGGAGCCTTACAATCAGGATAGGGAACTTTCTGGATAATATTTCTAAGGGCTGCTCGGAATAGATCTTGGAACGGCTGTAAAAAAGCTCAAAAAAGTCAGGCGTTTTTTCTTCGCCGATGGGCTTATCTTTTTGATAATTATAGCGGAAGATGCAGCCGGTGCTGGCGTGCACAAGTTTTATCCTCTTGCGCAAAGCGGCCTCCGCAAGAATGAGCGGCGCGAAGGAATTAGAGGCCAGGGTCTTATCTTTATCCAACTCGCAGTCGTCCACGTTTCTGCCGGTATGGCCAATGCAGTTTATTATAATCTTTGGATTATACTTTTTTATTTCTCTTTCCGCGTCTTTGAAAGAACGGATTCTCTTATCCGAAACGGCGCATTTTAGCCCTTCCTGCACCCTGCTGCCGATGAAACCTCTGCCAAAAATAAGAATTTTATCCGCCATCTCTTAATATATCCCTCAAATAATTGCCGTAATTAACGGATTTAGAGCGGGAAAGTTTCTCTAATTGCCGGGCAGTAATATAACCCATCCGATAGGCAACCTCTTCTATGCAGCCAATCATAAGCCCCTGCCTTTCTTGTATTGTCTTTATAAAAATGGATGCCTCGCTCAGGGAATCATAGGTCCCCATATCTAACCAGGCATAACCTCTTCCCAGCAGATTGGCCTTCAGTTTACCCTTTTTGAGATACTCATTATTGACATCCGTGATTTCTAATTCTTGGCGCCCGGAGGGCTTCAGGGCTTTGGCAATTTTAATTACTTTGTTGTCATAGATATAAAGGCCGGTGACAACATAGTTTGATTTTGGCTTTTTAGGCTTTTCTTTGATGGAAATTACCCGGAATTTCTTGTTAAATCCGATAACGCCGTATCTCTGCGGGTTTCTTACGTAATAGCCGAAGATAGTCGCTCCCTCTTTTTGAGCAACTGCCCTTTGTAATAAGTCCGGCAGGCCCTGTCCGTAAAAAACATTGTCCCCTAAAATCAGGCAAACGCTGCCGCCGGCAATGAATTTTTCTCCTATGATAATCGACTCTGCAATCCCGCCCGGCGCGGCTTGTTCTGCATAAGAAAGAGCTATCCCCAGCGAAGAGCCGTCTTCTAATAAATCTTTAAATCCGGTTAAAGCCTCCGGAGTAGAAATTATCAATATTTTCCGTATGCCTGCCAGCATTAATGTTGAAAGGGGATAATAAACCATCGGCTTATCGTATACCGGAAGCAGCTGCTTGCATATGGCGATAGTAACCGGATAAAGCCTGGTAGCCTTACCGCCTGCTAGGATTATGCCTCTCATATGCACTCCTTTTCATCAGACTATCAACTGTATATCTATTCTTCATCATCACTATATACTATGTTATATTATAGTATAATATAACATAAATAACTAATTTTTATATCTCCAATTTCAAAAAGCGCCGTTTGCCGGCCTTCAGGATACCTCCTCTATTTATTACGGCATCCTCTTTATCTAAACGCTTCCCATCCAGATACACCCCGCCCTGTTTTATAAGGCGCCTCGCTTCGTTTTTTGAATCGGTTAAGCCGCTATCCATGAGAATATCTATGATATTGGACTCTTTATCCTTCAATTTATAAACAGGCGCGTCCTGCGGTAATTCCTTCCGGCTGAAAGTCTGCTCAAAATTTTTTCTTGCTTTCCGGGCAAGTTCTAACCCATGGTATTGCGCAGCAATATGTTCTGCCAGGCGCAATTTGGCTTCTTTAGGATGCATGAGCTTTACCTTAGTTAAATCCTCATCCGTTAAAAGCGTATAATACTTAAACATCAACTCGTCGGATATCGACATCACTTTCCCGAACATCTCTTGCGCTGTCTCATTAATCCCTATAGAGTTGGCGTAGGTTTTACTCATCTTTTGCACGCCGTCGGTCCCTTCCAACAGCGGCATAGTGATAACTACCTGGGGCGCCTGCCCAAAATCCTTTTGCATATCCCTGCCTACCAGAAGATTGAATATCTGGTCCGTCCCCCCTAATTCCACATCTGCCTCTAATTTTGCCGAATCGTAGCCCTGTAAAAGCGGATACATGAACTCCAGGAGCGAGATGTCCTCTTTCCTGGATAATCTTTTTTTGAAATCCTCTCTGGCGAGCATCTGGGAGACGGTGGCATGGGTGGTCAGGTTCAATATATCCAATACGGGCATCTTCTCAAACCACTCGCTGTTAAAGACTATCTTAATTTTATCTACATCCAGTATCTTTGCTATTTGTTTTTTATAGGTAGCGGCATTCTTTAATACCTCTTCCCTGCTCAGCTGTTTCCTTATCTGAGACCTGCCGCTGGGGTCACCGATGCGGCCGGTAAAGTCACCGATTAAAAATATAACTTTATGGCCTAAATCCTGAAACTGCCGCATTTTCCTTAAGAGGACGGTGTGGCCCAGATGAATATCCGGCGCAGTGGGGTCAAAGCCCGCCTTTACAATCAACGGCCTTTTACTCTTTATGCTTTCTTCGAGCTTCTTCCTGAGCTCCTCTTCGGAAATTATTTCTACCGCTCCGCGCTTGATAATCTCTAACTGTTTATCGATATTTGTATTCTGCATTCTATCACCCCGCTAAGGACGCCCCTCTCTAAAGGCGGGCGGAGAGGCCGATCTTGGCCTGCTCTACATCCACCTTTATTACCTTGACCTTTAACTTATCTGCCGGTTTTAAGTTAGAAACCGTATCTTTATCTATCTCGCTGGAATAAACCAGGCCTTCCAGCTCCTCATCTATTTTTACAAACACGCCAAAATCAGTAATGCTAACCACCTCTGCCTCCAAAACAGTATCCAGAGGATACCGGACTGCAATCTCCGGCCAGGGATTAGGCTGCAATTGTTTCAGGCCTAAGGCAATGCGCCGATTCTGGCTGTCTACGGAAAGCACCGCTACATCTACTTTCTGCCCTTTTTTTAATACGTCCTGGGGATGAGCGACCCTCCTGGCCCAGGAAATATCCGAAACGTGGATCATCCCTTCTAAATTGCTGTCTAATTCCACGAATGCGCCGTAATCGGTGAATCCCCTGATTTTTCCGGAGACCGCCGCGCCCACGGGGTATTTTGATTCTGCTTCTAACCAGGGGTTCTGCTCTAACTGTTTCAGGCTTAAAGATATCCTGCGCGTTTCCTTCTCCACGCTGAGCACCTGGGTCTCCACTATGTCTCCGATGGCAAACATCTCGCTCGGATTGTTAATCCTCTTTGTCCAGGAAATCTCAGAGATGTGGATTAAACCTTCTATGCCTTTTTCTAATTCCACGAATACGCCGTAGGGAAGTATATTGACCACTTTGCCCTTGACCTTAGCCCCCACGCTAAATTTTGCCTCAACATCCTGCCAGGGGTCAGGCTGTCTTTGTTTCAGGCCCAAGGAAATCTTGCCGGATTCTTTATCCAGATTAAGAATCGCCACTTCAATCCTGTCCCCCAGGGCTACTATTTCCGAAGGGTGGCTGATCTTTGACCAGGACATGTCCGTAATGTGCAAAAGCCCGTCTATGCCGCCTAAGTCCACAAATGCGCCAAAATCAGTGATGGCCTTAACCGTACCGGTAGACACGCTGCCCGGCTTTAAGTCCTGCCACATCTTCTCCTTTACCGCCTCTTTCTCTTTCTGCATTGCCTCCCGGCGGGATAAGATGATACTGCGGCGGAGGTTGTTTACCTTGACAATCTTGAACTTAAAAGGCTTATACATTACGTCTTTTTCCGGAACGCCTTTGAATGCGGAAAGCGAAGAAGGCAGGAAACCCTCAATCCCCATAACATCAATCAGAAAGCCGCCTTTGACTTTCTTGACCGGTTTGCCTTCTACCAGGCTGCCTTCCTGCGAATATTTGACGATCTTGTCCCAACCCTGTATACGTATCGCCTTTTCCCGCGATAAGGCAATAATCCCCGCGTCGTTTTCTACCGAATCGACGAAAAAATCCAATTCCTTCCCTACCTCCAGGTCCTGCTGGCTAAATTCAATAATGGGGATAACCCCTTCTGATTTAAAGCCGACATCCACCAGCACCTCTTTTGTTCTTATCGAGACGATTTTCCCGGGTACCACCTGGTTTTCGCGGACGACCTTGATACTTTGATTATACAACTCTTCCAGTTCAGATTTGTTTTCTGCCATTTTAATTTCTCCTTTGATTATTTTGTTTTTTTAAATTACGTTAAACAGGTATATTTTTGATTCTTAAAAAACACCCCCTTCGCCAAAGAATTTTGTAAAACTCCTGAATAACTGAATATATGAATACCGAACTCTTCTTTTGATTAATCCCGGGAATGCGGTGAGGAACTGGCCGGCAAGAGGATACAATGAAAAATGTTTTTTCTGATACTATGTTACCTCGCATGAAAGGTCTCTAATCTTTGCCATTATCAATTGAGCGGTATCTTGATAAGGCAGCCCCCTTTCTATGTAAATTTGCTCTCCGAAACGGACGGAAAGCTTCGCGGGACGTATAAACTTAGCGCCTTTGGGCAGCGCTTTTTCTGTCCCTTTTATAAAAGCAGGTACCACCGGTACATTAACTTTTCCCGCTAAAAAGCCGATTCCCGACTCTACTTTCTCAGATGTCCCCTCTGTAACACGGCGCCTTCCTTCCGGGAATAAAAGCAATGCCTTGCCGTCTTTAAGGCGCTGTATTGCTTCCCGCAAAGCCGATATATCCGTAGAATTTCTCCTCACCGGGAAAGAGCCGACCGAAGATATTAACCAGGCAAAGGGGCGATTAGAAAATAATTCTTCTTTGGCCATAAAATTTAACTTTCTGGGACAGGCAGCGCTCAGGACAATGGGGTCAAGGTAACTGATATGATTGCCGGCTAAAATAAAACCTCCTTTTTTCGGTATATACCCTGCTCCTTTTACTTCAATCCGAAAAAATAGCTTCAAGACTAAAAACGCCAGACACTTCAGGGTCATATAGAGCATCTTTTGAGAATCATCTTCTTGCCGAGGGCGAGCAGTTTATCGGCTCTGGCTGACGTCTTTGCCTCAGCATAGATACGCATAACGGGCTCTGTGCCTGAGCCCCTGAACATCAGCCAACTCTCGTCCCCGCAGATTAGTTTTATCCCATCGTAATCTTCTATCTTAATTACCTCTTTACCCAGCAATTTATCCGGCATCTCTTCCTTCTTTGGTTCCGCGCTTTTCTTAAGCTGTAAATCTTCGCGCACATAGTAATATCTACCGAATTGCTTTTCTGTTTCGTTTAAAATTCTTAAGATGTTTTTATTCCGGTATGCCATCATCTCCAAAAGCAATAAGCCCGCAACAGTCCCGTCGCGTTCGGGTATGTAGCCCTTGACGCCCATACCGCCGGCCTCTTCCCCTCCGGCCAGGATATCCTCCGTTTCCATAAGATTGGAAATATATTTAAATCCCACGGGCGTTTCATAAAGTTTGACCTTCAGGAACCCGGCTATATTATCTATCATGGTTGTGCCGCAGATAGTCTTTACAATCCCGCCTGACCAATGCCTGTCCTGATTAAGGTGCAGGGCAAGAAGCCCCAGTATTTTTTGCGGATGGATAAATACGCCTCCGGGTGCAACGGCGGCAATCCTGTCGGCGTCTCCGTCGAGGGCAATGCCCAAATCAAACTTTTCTTTCTTAACCCTCCGCTTTAATTCTTCTAAATTTTCCTCAAGAGGCTCGGGGCGGATTCCTCCAAAAGAGGGATTAATGCCGGCGTGTATAAATTCCAGTCTTATGCTTGTCCCTTTAAGCATCCGGGCTATGAAACTGTCTCCCGAGCCGTACATAGCGTCAACCAGAACTTTGAATTTCTTATGCTTTATCTTTTTTAAATCAATGTAGGAACGGATAAACCTGATATAATCCCGGGTCAGGTCTTCTTTCTTTATCCGGCCTGCGCTAGCGCCTGTTCCTTTTACCGGGGTTTTACCCAGGCGGCTCTCTATATCCGTAGTCACCTCCGGACCTGCCGCCCCGCCTGAAGCAGTTTTAATTTTAAAACCGTTATATTGAGCCGGGTTATGAGAAGCGGTGATCATCACGCCTAAATCCATTTTTCTTGCTCTCACCGCGAAACTCAAAGCCGGGGTGGGAACGGGCCTGTCTGAAAGCAGGACCTTAATCCCGTTGTTATTAAGCACCTCGGCGCTAACCCGGGCGAAGTCCGCCGACATAAAACGCGTATCAAAACCCACAGCCACTTTTTTCCCGCAGCCTAGGTAATCTGCCACTGCCTGTGAGATAATCTTTAAGTTTCCAAAGGTATAATTATCTCCGATAATACCTCTCCAACCGTCTGTTCCGAATTTAATCCCTGCATTACCTTGCATTTCTTATCCTTTCGATTGCTGACTTTACATCTTCGGCGCCAAAGATATATGAACCGGCGGCTAAAATATTCGCCCCCGCCCTGATTGCCTGCTTAGCGGTCTTATCGTTTATCCCGCCGTCCACGGCAATATCCCCGCCGTAAATGGAGCGCAGTTGTTTTATCCTGGTTAATGAGCCGGGTATAAACGCCTGTCCGCTAAAGCCGGGGTTAACCGACATCACTAAAACAAAATCTACGAGGCCAAGCACATCTTTGATTTTCGACAAGGGGGTGTCTGGATTCAAAGAAATACCGAATTTTATCTTTTTTGCTTTGAGCTCTGAGCTAATAGCTCTGAGCTCTTTCAATTTTACCGCCTCTATATGCACGGTAATCATGTCGCTGCCTGCGGCTACAAAGGCAGCGATAAATTTTTGAGGATGCTTAATCATCAAATGCACGTCCAAAGGCAATTTTGTAACTTTGCGGATATACTTTATAACCGGCGGGCCTATGGTGATATTGGGTACAAAATGTCCGTCCATTACGTCGATATGCAGCATATCTGCGCCTGCTCGCTCCACTTTTTTTATCTCTCTATCCAGGCAGGTAAAATCCGCCGATAATAGCGAAGGCGCGACTTTGATTTTCATTTATAGAGCCCTTTTTTATTTATATACTTTAATACCTCTTCGGGGACTAAATAACGGAATGATTTATTCTCTCTGACGCAAGAGCGTATTTCATAGGCAGAAACATCCACCGCCCTGATCGGCATAGTCTGTATATAAGAGGGTATCCTCTCTAAGGGGTAACCCGGGCGGGTAGCGACAATAAATTTTACCATCTTGATAATCTCGCCGAGGTCCTTCCAGTCATTTAAATATTTAAGCAGGTCCGAACCAATAATAAAGTACAATTCATCCCTCGGGTAGAGCTCCTTGAATCCTTTTATGGTATCGATAGTATAAGAACGGCCGTCTCTTCTTATCTCAATGCCGGAAGCCATAAAATACCTGTTGCCGCGGATTGCAAGCCTTACCATCTTCAGCCTGTCCGAAGCCGGAGCGATATCGGAATTATCTTTGTGCGGCGGTAAATAGGCAGGCACAAAAATGACCCTCTCCAGGCCCAATTTCTCCCTGGCTTCTTCGGCCAGAATAAGATGGCCAATATGTATAGGGTTGAATGTGCCGCCTAAGATGCCTGTTTTCATGCTTCTTTTAGGGACAGTCCCCTTCAGGGACAGTCCCTATTCCCTGATCTGCCCGTCGCCAAAGACCATATACTTATAGGTAGTCAATTCTTCCAGTGCCATAGGCCCGCGCGCGTGTAATTTATCCGTTGAAATACCTATCTCCGCGCCCATGCCGAATTGATTGCCGTCGGTAAAACGCGTGGAGGCATTGACATAAACGCAGGCAGAATCTACCTGCTTTAAAAACCGCAGGGCATTTTCCCGGTTATCCGTAATAATGCTGTCGGAGTGGTGCGTTCCGTAATGATTTATATGGCGGATTGCCTCTTCTAAATCCTCTACCACCTTTACGGAAAGAATCAAATCCAGATACTCGGTATGATAATCTTTATCTGTCGCGCTCTTTATCTTGAAATTTCCGGCAAACCTGGCGGTAATAGCGCAACCGCGGATCTGGACGCCTGCCTCTTTGAACTTTTTTATCATGCCGGGTAAAAACCCGGCTGCCGCATCCTGATGCACCAGCATGCTCTCCATGGCATTACAGACACCCGGGCGCTGGACCTTGGCATTGAAACAAATCTTTTCTGCCATATTTAAATCTGCGCAGTCATCCACGTAAACATGGCAGATGCCCTTGTAATGTTTTATTACCGGGATGCGGGAAAACCTAAGCACCCGCTTAATCAGGCCTTCTCCTCCCCGGGGAATAACCAGATCAATATAATTGTCTAATTTCAGCAATACATCCACTGCCCGCCTGTCCGCAGTGGTAATAATATTTACCAGGCCGGCGCAGAGGCCGTGTTTCTCTATCGCTGCCTTGAGTACCTGATAAATCGCCAGGTTTGAATTCAGCGCCTCGCTCCCGCCCCGCAGGATTACGCTGTTACCGGACTTAAAACAAAGGCCGATGCAGTCAGAGGTAACATTCGGCCGCGACTCGTAAATAATGACGATTACTCCGATAGCTACGCGTACCTTCTGGATCTTGAGCCCGTTAGCTACGCCCCAAGACTTAATAACTTCGCCTACAGGATCGCTTAACTTAGATATCTCCAGCAGAGAACGAGACATCTCTTTGATCCGTTCAGCGTTAAGCGTCAACCTGTCAATAAAGGCGCCTGATAACCCCCTTGCCCTGGCCTTCCTTATATCTTTCTTATTGGCTCCGAGGATATAATCTTTTTTGTTGATTAGCGCCGAGGCCATCTCTTTAAGAATCCTGTTTTTTGTAGCGGTAGAAACGCCTGGCATTAACCTTGAGGCCTCTTGCGCTTTTTTTGCTATACTGGTAAGTTCCTCTTTTAAATTCATCTTTAGTTATCAGGGACGGTTCTGGAATCAATCTTAAAGTGTCCCCATAATGGGGACACTTTTGCTTTGAGTTCAGAACCGTCCCTATAATATGACGATGTTATCCCTGTGTATTACTTCTCTATCGGAGCGGCTGCCTTTGGCCTTATTCAAATCCTTACCGGAGAGGCCGACCCTGCCCCGGCCGAATTCGCAATCTTGTTTATCCCTGACGCTGACAATATCCCCTGCCAGGAAATCGCCTTCAACTGCCACAACGCCTACTGAAAGCAGGCTCTTTTTATTGAGCAGCGCGCGCTTGGCTCCCTCGTCAACGATGATCCTGCCTTTTGACTTAGTGCCGAAGGCAAGCCAGCGTTGTTTTGCTGCCAGCCCTTTTTTAGGGACAAATAATGTCCCCTGTTTTTCAGGCTCTTTTATTACCGACAAAATAATATCTTCCCTGCTGCCGTTGGCAATAACGCAAGGTATCCCTGAGTCCATAGCAATGCGTGCCGCTTCAATTTTTGTAACCATACCGCCCACGCAGGTTTTCTTTTGAGTAGGACAGGCAAGCGCCTTTATCTGCGGGGTAATTTCATCCACTACCCTGATAACCTTTTTATCCCTGTCCAAGAGGCCGTCGACATCGGAAAGCATAATCAAAAGGTCTGCCGAAATAAGGCCGGCTACCCGCGCCGAGAGATTATCGTTATCGCCAAACCTGATTTCCTCGGTAGAGATAGAATCGTTTTCGTTGATTATGGGCACTACATTGCCCAGGTTTAATAAGGCAAGTAAGGTAGCCTTGGCGTTTAAATAACGTTTACGGTCATCAAAATCCTCCCAGGTCAGAAGAATCTGGGCGGCATGCAATCTCCCGCCGAAAAACCTGCTATAAGCATTCATCAGTTCATTCTGGCCAATCGCCGCAGATGCCGAAAGCATATCCAGCCCCTTCGGCCTTTCTCTCAAGCCCAGCTTATGCATGCCTAAGGCAATTGCCCCTGAAGAAACAATCACTATTTCCCTGCCGCCCTTGACTAATAAAGAAATCTGAGCGGCAATTTTAGCGATTAAAACCAGGTCCAGCTCTTGCCCTTGAGTACAAAAAAGGCTGCTGCCGATTTTTATGACAATCCGTTTATAATCTTTTAGCAACTGCTTCAATTAACTCCTCCAGCCCCTCTTTATTTAAGGCGGATATAGGGTATACTTTCCCTTTGATGATTTTTCTGAACCTGGCAAGATTCTGCCTCGCAGCCCCTAAATCCATCTTATTGGCTGCTATAATCTGCGGCTTATTATATACTTCTTTACTGTAATCCGTTAATTCCTTATTGACGATTCTATAGTCTTCCAGCGGATCCCTTCCTTCAAAGCCGGACATATCTATCAGGTGGATAAGAATCCTGGTGCGTTCTACATGCCTTAAGAATCTATCCCCCAGGCCGCGGCCTTTTGCCGAACCTTCAATAAGGCCGGGTATATCCGCAATGACAAAAGTCCCGGCGCCGGACTTAACCACCCCCAGGACAGGGGACTTTGTGGTAAAGGGATAGGCGGCTATCTTGGGATGCGCATTGGAGATATTAGAAATCAAGGTGGATTTCCCCGCATTAGGAAAACCCACTACGCCTGCATCTGCAATTACTTTTAAATCAAAGAGGAGTTCTTTTTCTTCTCCGGGCTCGCCTTCCCCGGCTTCCTGCCGGTGCCGGTTACCCAAGCCGCCCTTACCGCCGGAGGCTGCGATAAACTCTTCCCGGTCTTCCTTTAGGTCGCGCAGTATGCAGCCTGTCTTTATATCCTTAACGGCCGTGCCAGGGGGGACCAGGATAATAACCGCTCCGGCGTCCTTGCCTTTTTTATCCTTACCTGAACCGTGGCCGCCGCCTGAAGCGGAGAAATGCCTATTGTATTGAAAATCTAAAAGGGTGTATAAATTCCTATCAGCCCTGATGACAATGTCGCCGCCGGAGCCGCCATCCCCTCCGTCGGGTATTCCGTGACGGGTATATTTGCCACGATAGAAACTCCGGCAGCCTTTACCGCCTTTACCGCCCTTGACATGTATCTTCGCCTGGTCTATAAACATTATCGTTAACCTGTTATCCCGTCATCCCGTTTTCCCGTTTAACGGGCAACGGGCAACGGGCTAACTACAAATAATCTCTTTTATCTTTAATCTTGTGAGCTGCTGCCTGTGGCCTTTTGTCCAGTGCGAGGCCTTGCGGCGGCGATACTTAAAGGAGACTAATTTGGGGCCCTTCAGGTGGCCTAAGACCACGGCGCTTACCTTTACTTCCTTCAGATAAGGCTGGCCGACCTCAACCTTATCCTCTTCAGAGACTAAAAGCACCCTGTCTAAGGCGACTCCCTCACCTTCCTGAACAGCCTGCTTTTCTACCTCAATAATATCGCCCACTTTCACACCATACTGTTTTGCTCCAACTTCAACTATTACATACATTTTTTGCTCTCCTTTGAGAAAATTATCATTATATTTAGAGCTCTTATGTTAACATATAAAAAAAAGCCCGTCAAGGACAAATTAGCGGTGAAAGCGCAGCTTTCTTCTAACTTGCGAGAACTTAAATGAATATATTGATGTCCCTATCAGGAGATTTTTACCTCTTCGACTTGTAAGGCGGGGCTTGAAATAAGGTTGATCTTTATCCGGAACTTACGTTCCATCAATCCGAGGCTCTCTTTGTCTTTTAAAATTTCCTCAATTACCGCAGGATTTAATGTAAGGTTAACTTCTCTTAAAGATTTGTTATTTTTTAAAAATCTCTTCAGTTCTTTAGAAGCGTAAATAGCCATTGTAACGGCTGATTTTACCCTGCCCCTTCCCTGGCAGTATGGACAAGGCTGGTAAGAAAGCATCTGCACGGTCTTGTGTATCCGTTCCCTGGTCATCTCTACCAAACCAAACTTGGAAATCCCTAAGATATCGTATTTTGCCTTATCATGGCTTAAGTTCTCGTTCAGTATATTCAGGACCTCGCGGCGATGCGCTTCCTTCTCCATGTCAATGAAATCTATGACAATTATGCCGCCTAAGTCGCGTAAAACTAACTGCCGTGCCGCTTCAACGGCTGCCTCGCAATTAACCTTAAAAGCAGTCTCCTCCTGGTTTAACTTCTTTTTAAAACCGCCGCTATTTACATCAATAACTACCAGGCCTTCGGTCGGCTCGATGATAAGATACGCCTTTGACTTTAAGTAAACTCTGCTTTCGTATATTTTATTGATCTGCTTCTCGACGTCTTTGTCGCCGAATAAATCATCGCCCCTGTATAACTCTACCTTCTTCGTTAAATAACTTAAAAAGGTGTTCATAAAACGCTGGATGCGGTAAAACTCAGGCTTTGAGTCCACAATCAGCCGGGAAATATCGTCGGTAAACGAATCCCTGATTGCCCTGAACGTCAGGTCATATTCCTCGTAGATAAGGCTGGGGGCTTTCTTCTGCTGTATAATCTTTTCCAGCCTCCTCCATAATTTTAAAAGGAACTGTGCGTCCCTGGATAATTCCTGCTTGGCTTTGCCGCTGGCAACGGTGCGCACGATAAAACCCACGTCCCCGGGCAAGCGCAGCTCCTGCAATACCTGCCTCAGGCGCCTCCTTTCATAGTTATCGTTTATCCTCCGGGATACCCCGACCTGTTTATCCTGAGGCATAAGCACAAGGTACCTTCCTGCCAGCCCGATACAGGTGGAAAGCCGCGGGCCCTTGGTGCCGAAAGACTCTTTAACCACCTGAACCAGCACTTCCTGGCCTTTCTTTATATCGCGGGGCGAGGCCGCCTGCGAAACCTCCAAAGACTCAAAGGCGGATTCTATTTCAGACAGATAAAGGAATCCCTTTTTGGGTAACCCTATATCTACGAAGGCTGCCCCGATAGAAGGAAGCACTGCCTCAATCTTTCCCTTATAAATATTTCCTACTATAGTCTTATCCTGCGGCCGCTCAAGGTAAAATTCTTCCAGGCGTCCGTCGGAAACGACGGCTACGCGTTTCTCCTGAGGTTCAATATTAATTAAAATTTCTTTTGGCATCTTTTATCTCTACCCCTTCCGGCAATTGTTTCTGCAGCCTCTCCCTGAATTCCGCCGGGCCTATCGGTTCCGTCAGCAGCACGGAGGCTTCTTCGCTTTCGCTCTCTAAGCCTAATTTCAGCGCCCTCTGTATGCTGAACTTAGGATGCGGGTTGAAGCCCTCCGTCATTTTAAGCGGCAGATCCGCCCGGCGCATCGCGCGCGTGAATAAACGCATCAGGTCTAAATGAGAAATATATTTCATCGCGCCTTTTTTACTGAAGGTAAAATTGATTTTATACACCGAGACAAAAGGATACTCCTCCGATAATTAAAGACCAGAGAAGAGTCCCTCTTAAGTTATTTTACATCCTTCTTGCTTGCCGGCTTTGCTTTCTGCCCCTGGCCTAATTTTTCTTTTAAATTGGCAATTTCCTCAGGAGAAGACATCCCTTCCCTGATAATACGAGTAGTAATAAAAATGAGGAGTTCTGTTTTAGTTACTGTATCTTCTTTTTTGCCGAAGATGTAATTTAATATTGGTAGATCCCCTAAAATAGGAAGTCCTTTTTTAGATTTAATCCTATTTTCAGATATCAACCCTCCGATAACTAAGGTTTGTCCGTCTTTAATCATCACTTTGGTTTGGGCGCTACGGGTCCCGAATACCGGCCTTTCGCCGTTTGGCCCTGTTTGGCCTATCACCTGGTCTACACTAGGGTTGACATCTAAAGTAATATAGTTTTGCTCATTTATACTCGGAGTAACAACAAGCCTAATCCCCACTTTCTGGTCTACGTAACCTGAGATTATGGTTGCCCCTCTTTCTTTGTCCCAACTATAGGTAGGTATGGGATAAATCGTGCCTACGAACATCTCTGCTCTATTATTATTTAAAGTAGCGATGCGCGGATTAGAAAGCACCTTTGTATCTGACCTTGCCTTTAATACTTCTAAAACTAATTGAAACGCGGAAAAGTCAAGTGTGCCAAAGGTAAATTGATCGGCGCTAACAGCTGGAAAACCTCGCGCCAAATCATTCCAAACTTTTTCGGCTTTAGAGGTTGTGATTATTCCAGTTGCAGGATCAGTTGTAACAGTGGCAATCCTTTCAAGCTCGCTTGGAACCTGCACTCTCGGAAACATCGTTGACTTATTAATTTTATCGTCAAGAAAAGGAAAAAATGTTGGCCTTTTAGAACCACTTACCTTTGCTATGGTTGTCCAGTCAATACCTAATTTTTCCGTGCTTCCTAAACTAGTCTCAATTATCTTCGCCTCAATGAGGACCTGCGGCGTAATCTTATCTAAATTTTTAAGTACCTCCCCAATCTTTATCAGGTTGGATTTTGTGTCCGTAATAATTAAGGTATTCGTGCGGCTCTCTAAGGCAATCTTGCCCTTTGCAGAAATTAACTTTTCTATTGAGTTTTTTATATCTTCCGCCTTAGAGAAATTCAGGGCAAATGTTTTCGTATCAAAAGGCTCAATTTCTGCCACCTCTTGTTGGGATTTCCTCTGCTGGGATAATTTCTCTAAGCTTGAGACCATAATAATCTTATCGCTCACCCTGTCATAGCCAAAACCATAGGTCTTTAATATTACATCCAGAGCCGTCTCCCAGGGCACGTCTACGAGCCTGACGGTTACGCTTCCCATTACCTCAGGCGTCGTGACAATATTCACCCCGGTTTTGTAAGAAATGATTTTGAGCACATTGTGTATGTCGGCATCCTTAAAATCCAGCGTTACGTTCTGGGCCCGGGACAGGCTTACCTCTGTCGTTACCCCGCTTTCGGAAACTTTTTCGCCGCCTGTTTCCTGCGCAGCCTCCTGCGCTAAAACAACAGTTACCGATAAAATTATGCAGGCAATGAGTGAAGTTGAAATATGCGCAAAGCGCGAATTGGCCTCCATTACTCCTCCTTCTTTAAGATCTCTTCCGTAGTTTGCCCTTCCTTGATAAAAATTACCTTATCCTGCTCTATCTTTAAAACCTGATAATTGTCTCCCGCTATATCGCCAATCTTAACTACTCCGCCGTTTACAATCGCATAGGAGATACCATTCGCATCGTAGATAACACCTTCCAGTGATAGGCCTGTTTCGGAGACTTCCTGCTCTAATTTTAGCAGCCTTCCGTCGGGAGTAACCAAGGGTATAAAAGGGTTACGCCTGCCTTTGGCATCATAGACGAATTCTTCCTGGGCAAAGGATAAAACCTGCCCAAACGGCAGGCAGGCCTGCCTGAGCACGAGAGAGGCAAATAGCAAAATAAAAAATGACAAACCAAAGTTAAAAAAATTAGAGATTTTATTTTTTGACATAGGTTCTCAATGTCAAATTAACCTTCTGTTTAAGGTAATTATCTTGTTCAGATGCTATCCTCGCATTCTGGACAGCAAAAAAGGCCTGCGCATTCTCTAACGAATTTATAAAACTCCCCAGATCATGATAATCGCATGATATATCCAAGATTATTAAGAGGGGGCTGAGTTTCGACTCTATAGGGACGGCCTTAGGGGCCTTCTCTTGTTTAGCCTGAGGTTCTTTGACAGGCTTCATCTGCTCTATCTTCACATTGTTCTTGTTAGCCAGCTCAGATACATACTGCAAAATCCAGGCTATCTCTTCTTCAGGGATTATCTTTTTGGTCTTGGCGAGTAGTTTTTGCCTTGCTTGGATTTGGCTGTTTTTTAAATTCTCCATGCCGCCCATATTTTTAGATATGGCATCTATATCTGCTTTTAGTTTTGTTATTTTTGGCGTCAAGTTTTTTATAGCCTTAAGCTGTAAATTTGTAAGAAACGCGAAGTCTAAATAGATTATTACCAGAGAAGCCAGCATGAGCAAGTATATCTTCTTGTTATCTAATTTTAATATAGACAATATAGAGAATAAATTTTTCATTTTGTTTTTAAAGTGCCCGCCAGAATAAAATCAACTATATCGTAGCCGCCGATTGTCTTCCTTTGCACTGAACCCAATTCCAGATTACTAAAATCTTTGAAGAAAACTGTATCCTTCTTTAAGTTATCCATAAAAATTTTAATTAAATTCATCTCTTGTGACTGCAAAGATACTATTGACCCTTTAAGAGTAAGATCTTTAGGCGTGACAGAAATCTCATTAAACCAAATTCCCGAAGGCAAGGCTAAACTTAATTTATTTAATTTCCCCGACCAGGCTATTCTCTCTCTAAGCAACTGCTGGGATACTAAGGCATCCTCATATAAAAGGGCGTATTCCTTATTAAAACTTTCCAGCATCTTTCTCTGTGGCTCAAACTTCTGCCATTTATTATTTAATATATTAAACTGGCTGCTTTTAACTATAGTTACTGCAAATAAATAAAGGTGAATGCAGAGCAATATGCCAAAAATTAACGGTATGAGGCCAAGGAACTGCCTTAGCCTAGGGCCTGTTATACCTATTTTTTTAGACTGGGGCTCGGGCTTTAATTCTTGGGGTAGTAAATTTATCTCTATCATCTTATTATCTCAAGGCCAGGCCTACGGCCACTGCCAAGTGCCCGGATAATTCCTTTATCCTTTGGGCTGGGAGGCTACCTGCGATGTTTATCTGCCTGAAGGTATCCCAATATTCTACTTCTATGCCCAGAAAATTGGCCAGCATATCTTTTAGGCCCGGGAACTTACTGCCTCCGCCACTTAAGAAAATCTTTACCACGGAAGAAGCGCTTTGGCTTTCATAATAATCAAAGGACGTCCTTATCTCGCCAGCTAAATTAGTAACTACGGATTCAACGGCAACGGTTACTTTATCAGCCCTTTCTTTATCTGGAGCGAGTTTCAGCTTTTCCGCAGAGTCAAAATCCAGAGAGAATATTTCCGCGAGTTTCTGGGTAAAATTGCTTCCGGCGATATGAATATCGCGGCTTAAGCGAGGGGCGCCGCCTTCCAGTATATTGAGATTGCTTATTGATGAGCCGATATTAAGAAGGGCTGCGGCTTTGGGTTTTAAGTTTTCATCCGCCTGATAATTGAAACTGAAGGCGTTACATAAAGCAACGGAGTCGATATCAATTATACCGGCTTTAAAACCGGCATCTTCAATCAATTTCAGTCGTTGATTGATAAGGTCTTTTTTTACTGCCGCCAGCAACACCAGCATCTTATTGTCAGGCAATGCCTCCTTCAAGATATACCCATCCAGATTTACCTCATCTATAGAAAAGGGGATGTGTTTCTGCGCTTCAAACTTAAGCGCCTGCTTCAACTCGTCCTTATTCATTTCAGGAAAATTGACATATCTGATAACCGTGGCAGACCCGGAAACGCCGATATTGACAATATCTAAAGCTTGGCTTAAGGATTGTTTAATTTTTCCCAAGGCCTCTGCTGGATTAACCTGAGCCGGCTCTAAGGCAAAATCACAAAGCTCAACTCCATCTTTAATAAATTTTAACTTTACAATTTTTATCGCTGAACTCCCGATATCCAGGCCAATAGAAAATCTTTCTTTGGAAAATCTGTCTTTTAATTTTGCCAGCAATGTTTTTATATCAGGCATGGATTTAAATTATTCTGTAAGGTTATAAGGATTTTGCGTGTCTCGCCAAGAAACAAACTGAACATCCGTACCAAAACTCAGGTTTTGTATTGCCGACATAACGGTCTGGTTATAATGAACCTCGGCATTCCCATTTAATGTTGTCATCTGGCCAGACCAGGCACCACCGTCAACATTTAAGGCATTGCCTCCGCCGTTGATTGTGAACCGACCGGGTGCATATATAGAACCATCCACATCTACATTTCCGCCTATAGTGGCATTATAAGTAACCTCCCCTCCTACCACAAAAAATCCGGCCACATGCGTATGGCCGGTTAAATCCAGATTGCCCTCTAAAAAAACAACATTAGGTATACCTAAAGTCTGGTTATACCAAAAAGAGGTGGGAAAAGGACCGCCCAGCTGAGTAGAATTATGGTAATTACTCTGGCCTTGGCTTACTGCGCGTATCTGGTCAAAATTCAACTGCGCTAAAGGAGCAATTGAAGAATCGGGATAGGCGGTCCCATTAAGATTAGTGGTATTGCCTGTTAAATTACCCGCATAAGTTACGTTTCCTTGTACCCCGTAGGCCTGCCCAGATAGAGTAACTCCACCGGCTGAATATAAGGCATTGCCATAAAAGTCAGTTGGGACGTTTTCATATTTAACCATCAGTGCCTCAATAATGCGCTCTACGCGAGCCGGAGATGCAGAGGGAATAAAACCATGCGCGGTAAGCAGTTTATATGTCTGGCCGCTTATCGTCACATTTTGAGGAGGATCATCAACTGAATAACGGCCTGGCGTAAGAATCTTTGTGCAATTTGCGGATAAAAGAGGCGCAGTATAACTTAGTTTTAGTTCTCTCAAAGCGCAATTTATCCCTGCCTCTGCTAACCAGAAGGCCTGTGTTGACTCTGCGTATCTGTGCTCAACCCGATTCTCAAAGATGCTGCGCGAAACCACCGCTCCGCCGAAAATAGTCAATACGGCAATCATAATAAGGCCGATAATTAAAGCAATCCCTCTTTTATTCATTTCTCAAGCCCACCTCTTCCGTTAAGTTAAAGGGAGTTAATGCCCTCTGCCTAACAGTCTTAGCCCCGTTTACTTGAATCTGTAAGAGAGTTGAATTTTGGCAATCAGAACATCCGCTTCCGCCCTGACAACAAAAAGTCAAATCAGCGATATCATTTGCTAAAATCTTAGGCGCTGTATGAACAGGATGCACACGTTCCAGCTGATTACCTGCAGCGTTTAGATAATAATTAATTACTGAAGAGTAAGTGACGGGGTTGGTAGTGATATTTATAGGAACTGTGAAATTAATGCTTCTGCCATCCGGCTCTATGGTTATATTACCGCCCCTAGCCTGCCTTAATTCTTTGCTCATTCCATCCATTGCCTGGCGTACCTGTTGCTGTAAATCAAGAGAACCGCTCCCTGCATTCCAACTCTGATCCCCTGCATTCAAAACTAAAAAAACACCTGTAAATATAATAATTAATATAACGCTGCTAATTAATACCTCAATTAAAGTAAATCCCTTCATCGTTCTCTCGCAATCAAAGTTACTAATTCTACTGGCGAAGACTGACAGTTATTAATATTATCGCCAATCAACCTATTACGGCTCATAAAACAAGCGCGAATTCTAACCCTTTTTAATTTGGCAGAACCCTCGTTACTTACTTCTATCCTTGCCTTGCCCTCATCAGTAGCAAATCCCTCTAAATCAAAACTTGTCCCACTTAAAGCATCAAGGCTGTTAAAATCGCTGGAAGCCGCATCTTTTATCTCCTCCATCTTTGCCTGAATAGCACTATAGGCAAGCGCGGTATTACGGGTATTCGCATTTAATAAGATGGCGTTTATAAAAAGCAGCAGCAGCCCGCTTAAGGCAAAGGCTAAAATGGCTGCAGTTAAAAGCAACTCCGATAAGGTAAACCCATTTAAAGATGCCCTAAATCTTCGTCTCATATTAATCTTTTTTGCTGCATTCTTCTGATATCAATAAACCGCCGCTGGTAACAGCGTGAATCAAATTTCCGGTTAATCCGCATTTAACCGGAGCGGCAGAGCAACTATAACCCGATGCTTCAAGTCTTGTGCAACTAAAATTATAACCTTTTAACGGAGATTGTGTAATATAGTCTTTATCTAGATAGGGTGGCGTGGTTTTTGTTAATGAAGATGGCTCCGTAGGAAAGAACCCCTTATTATCCTTAGCATAATTTTCTAAGGCAGCGGAAATAAATTTTAAGGTCAGCGCGGCATTGGCTTCGTTCTGTCTAATATTTATATTTATTATTTTCTCGATGGCAATTCTTAAAAAAAGCGCAGAGACTGCGATGACAATCATAATAGCGACGAAACTGCGCGCCCTTGCATTCTCTATTATCATTCTTATCTTCTTATGTTAGTTATAGTCACCGATTATATAATTTTAGCATAAAAAATTTTTTGCGCAAGAGAAATTATGCGAGGGCAGGGCTCATTAAAAAACCCCGCACCTTAAAAAAAGATGCGGGGGCAAAACTAAACTCAAAGCAAGCTAATTACGGCTGAGTAGCAGCCAAAAGTTGACATTCAGCGTGAGTTGTCGCGGCGACAACAGAAGCATCTACTCTTACCACTCCGTCTTCGGTTATGCAAAAATGACGCACGCCACTTACGCTGGGGTTAGTAGGAACGGCGTTGCAAACAAAAGCGTCTTCCCCCGCGGTAATAGCAGGCGTAGTAAAACCATAACCGTTCTTCTGGCCCGCTGCTAAAACAGAATCAATATAGGGCGGAACTGCTGCGCCTAACTCTACCAGGGTTGCATAATCAGCATTGGCACTACGCCAGGTAATCTCTGCAGTAGCAACCGTCTTTAAGGCTGCCTGGGCTGCGGATTCATTCGCCTGAAGGCGCGCCCTCATCAGATTAGGTATGGCTATCGCAGCCAATAAGGCGATAATTGCCACAACGATCATTATTTCTACGAGCGTAAAACCTCTTTTTCTCATTATAAAACCCTCCTCTCCAAGGTAAGATTGACTTTTGCGCTCTTTACTTTAACCTCTTATTTTCTGATTTTAGCGATTATAACTTCCCTTTTTTCTCTCAAGAGGTTATTTCTTCTCGCGCCAGTCGCCTTAGTTTAACTCTTCTTCTTTTATATCACCTCCTTTGCCTTTTGTCAAGAATAAAAAGGCCTATTCTCCATCTGAAAGAATAGGCCTTTTTTCTGACTTGAAAGAGTATTTTAAAATAAAATAATTATGAAAACTGGTTCCTGCCTACCCTGCAAATGGATTTCTCTATAATCAAGTATAACATAAAATTGGAGATAATTCAATAATGGGGTCAGAATTATTTTTCGGTAGCGATAATGTTTTCAGCGAAAAATAATTCTGACCCCATTATCTGCTGACCCCGTACAGAGATAATCTGGTTTTTTAAGTCGCGCTTGGACTTAACAGCAACCTTGATATAATTATCGGAATAGCCCTGCCATAAATCAGGGTTATCCCGCAGCCGCAGCCTGCTTTCGATGAGCACCTGCATATTTTTATTAAGAAACCGCCTCTTGTATTCCAGGGAGCAGCTCTGGCTAAGCCCTTTAATCCGGTTTATTCTCCGGCTGATTATTCCGGGACTGATGCGGGAATCAAAATTAGCCGCAGCCGTCCTTTCTCTCGGAGAATAGGGGAATATATGCGTCCTTAAGGGTAAAATTTTTTTAATTAAATCCAGCGTATTCCGGAAGGCCTCTTCCGTTTCTCCAGGAAACCCTACCAGGACATCGGTAGTAACGGCAACCTGCGGCATCTTGTTCCTTAACTTCCGAATAAGGTTGGCGTAATCGCCTTTTGTATAACGGCGGTTCATCTTCTTTAAAATCCCGTCGTCTCCGCTCTGTATAGGTATATGCAGGTGCCGGCAGAGCTTTCCGGGCTCTGCCATCTTATGAATCAGCCCCTCCGAAACATCGCCTGCTTCTATGGAACTTAACCTGATACGCGCTAATCCTTCTATACCCTCCAGTGCCTCAATCACATCTACAAGGGTGAGCCCTCCGGTTAAATCCCTGCCGTAAGAACCTAAACAAATACCGCTTAAGACTATTTCTTTGAAGCCGTTGGCTGACAGCTGTTCTGCCTCCCGGATGACTTCCCGGAGGAGTTTACTCCTCGGGGCGCCTCTTACCAAAGGCACTTTACAATATGAACAGAAATGATCGCAGCCGTCCTGAACTTTTAAGAAGGCGCGGGTGTGGCCGGAAAAATAAGAAATACCCTTCATAGTTCGCAGGTTCGCAGGTTCGCAGGTTCGAAAGTTCGTGGGTTCGTAAGTTTTTAAGTTCTTAAGAATGTAATTTTCTAATATATTTTCTTTTTCTTTATTCTTAACAATACAGTTTATGCCGCCTATTGCCTTAATTTTATTTTCGTCCAATTCAGCAAGGCATCCGGTAACAATAATCTTTGCTTTGGGATTTTCTCTCTTTGCCCTGCGCATAAGATTAAGGGATTCTGAATCCGCGCGCTGCGTAACTGTGCAGGTATTAATCAGATAAATATCTGCTTTTCTGCCGTTGCCTATCTCCTTGAAACCGTAGCCAAGGAAACGTTCTCTTATGCTCTGAGTATCGTATTGGTTGACTTTGCAACCCAGGGTATAGAATTTAATGGTTCGCATATTTAACACGAATACACACGAATAAAAATCTAATCCGCACGAATTTTTTATACTATTCTTCTGCGTATATCAATTTTATCTGAGCCAAAATTAACTAAATAACCTAATCTATAATCAGCACCTTTTAAATAATAAAAAAGTTGTTTTTCATAAACTTTAGGCATTAATAATACCGACTTAAGCTCAACGATTATTTTATTCTCTATTATAAAATCTGGTTCATATATTCCTACTACTTCACCCTTATAATCTATTTTCAATCTTTTCTTAGTCTCGTATTGGATATTTTGCAATTTAAATTCTTTGCTTAAAGCTTTTTGATAAATATCCTCTTTATGTCCGGGGCCAAGCCTGTTATAAACTTCAAAGAAACAACCTACTAATTTATAGGATAATTCTTTATAGAGTATTTTCTCTCCGGCCATTTTTAATTCGTGTCTATTCGATAAAAATTCGTGTAACGGATTTTATTTGAATGTATAATTCAATATACTTACCACCGCAATCGCGGCTGTCTCAACGCGCAGGACCGAATTTCCCAGAGATACCGGTATGCAGCCGGATTTTACTGCCAAAACCACTTCCTCGTCGGTAAAATCGCCTTCCGGACCGATAAGCACCAGCACATTCCCGGCTCCAAAGTCGTTAAAGACATCCCTTAATGCCTTCCGCTCTCCGGTGAGCGTGGGTATTAATTTCAAATCAAAATCTCCTGCGGAAGATAAAACTTCTTCTATATCCTTTATCGGCTCAATAACCGGCAAGGTGTTCCTCTGGCTCTGTTGAGCGGCGCTAACAGCTATCTTCTTCCAGCGCTCATGGCGTAATCGCTCTTTATGCTTATCCAACTTTACGATTACCCGTTCCGTCTTTAAAGGGATAATCCTGTGCACGCCTAATTGCGTGAGTTTATCGATGATGTCGTCCATCCTGGATTTCTTGGGGATTGCGCAGGCAACGGTAATCTTAAAACCCCCGCCGGTTTTATGGCTGGATTTATCCTTGACTTTCAAGATTATGCCTTGAGTTAATATTTTCTCTATCTCGGCGCTGTATTCATTGCCCTTTTCATCAAAGACAACAACCTTCTCTTTCTCTTTCAGGCGCAGGACATCCCTGATGTGATGGAACTGCTGCTTGTCGGAAATGATTATCTTTGCGCCTGAAATATTCTTAAGGTAGGAAAAGAACCTCTGCATCCTAAAAAGCCCTGCTTATTAAGTGTATGCCCAAAAAAATAATGATTAGGCCGCAGATAAAACTAAAACCCCGCGCATAAACTCCCTTTTTATCCGTCAGGAACCGGGGTATCATCCCGGAGAGGGCGGCCAATAATATTAAAGGCGAGAGGAATGTGCCTATGCCGAAAGAAAAACTGTATGACAAGCTGTCGAGCCAGGACTTAGAGATTAATCCGATGTAAGAAAGCGCTGCCAAGAGCGGCGCGCAGGGGATAAAACCTATTACCATGCCAAGCGCAATAACGCTCTTCTTGTCATGCTCTAACATATTCTCCCGCAAAAGCTGCCAAAACTTGAATTTTATCTTTTTACCCAAAGCCATGAGCAGTCCCAGCAGGATAATAAGACTTCCTCCTGCTATGACGATATACCGGGAGTAAGCGCCGAGCAATCTCTCGAGAGTAAATTTCCCCAGAAGAAAAACCGCAAGGCTCAAGATGATATAAACGGATACCCTGGCAGAAGAAAATAAAACGTAGGACCAGAGGCTTCTAAGGACATCTCTTCTGTTTCCGGCGAGGTAAGAGATTAATACCGGGCCGCAGCTGGCCAGGCAGGGCCCCAGGCCAAAAGAAAAACCCAGGATAAACAGGCTCAATAATATTCTCATTGATTAGATGCCTTTCTCGGAAAATACCTCAGCCGTAAATATGTAAATCTCGGTAGACTTATCTTTCCAGGCGTCGGGAGGAAGCCCGGCTTTATGAGCGCACAGATTGTTGAGGAATTCTTCTTTTGACCACCCGGTCTCCGTACCTACCTGGGGAAGGAAGACTCCGCTGTTAAAGCCCCTTCTTACTAAAACGCCGTGTATACCCATTTTAATATCATCCGCTGAGTTCGCCCTTTCCAAGGGAGAAAGCGCGGATATTTCAATATCGATATCCTTAAGCTCATCTAAACTGACTGGCGCAAAGCGCGGGTCACCCACCGCCGCTTCCTGCGCCATATCTCTCACTGTAAGATATAAAGGCTGCTGCCCTTGAAGATTACCTATACAACCGCGTAACCTTCCGCGATTATGGAGCGTAACAAAAGCCCCCATCTCTTGGAGCAGTGTCGGGTCGGTCTCGCTGACTTCCATTTTTTTCCCCGTCCTTAAATAAGTCTCGATGGAATTACGCGCGATTTCCAGTAATCTCCTTCTCTGATTTTTATTTAGCATCCCTGGCTCTCCTTTTTCCTGCCCCGTTAGAGACCCCGCATCTTCTTTTTGCCTATCCACAGGCTCTAACGGGGCCTGGTCTATAACACAACTGGCATAACCAACCGTCCAGCTGCCTTTTATCTTATTAGCCGTAACCTCTGCGGAATTGGTATGCTTTAGGAGCTCGGACTTATTATGGCCTAATTCTCTGGCTAAAATGATGGCGGTGGCCACAGGAAAGCCTCCGCACATCTGAAGCCTGCCTTCCCTTAATCCGTAATACAGGCCTTCGCTATCCATATTTTTTACCTTGGCCAGCGTCAGGTTATCAAAGGCATCAGCCTCTTCATAATCATAGCCGTGATACATGTCGGTAGAAGCCACCACTAAAACGTCCTTGCGGCCTCCGATGGCTTCTTTTAGTAACCGCGCCAATTTCCTGCATAAATCCAGGTTCATATCACCCATTACAATCGGCACAATTTTAAAATCAGCAAGGGTTCTTTGTAAAAACGGCAATTGCACCTCTACGGAATGCTCTTTTTCAAAAGCGGCCGGCTCAAAATATATATCCTGCTCTTTATTTAACAGCTTCTGCGTAAATTCTTTATCCACTTCCAGGTCTCCCAGCGGCGTGCGGAAAAGGCCTTCAGGATAAACAGAAACACCGCTAAATCCGTAACTGTGGCTGGGGCCGAGCACAATCACTGTCTTATAGGGCTTGTTTTTGATGAGCTTATAACCATAAGCGGCAACCTGGCCTGAAAATCCATAACCGGCGTGCGGAGAAATAAGGGCGAATATCTCCCCCTGAACCGGCGCTGGTGTGGCGGCATTGAGGAAACCGTCTATCATCCGGGATAATTCCTGCGGATTATCCGGATAGAATTGCCCGGCAACGTTAGGCTGTTTTACGTCTAAGGCAAAACAGCTGATAGCTGACAGCTGACAGCTGATAACCAAAATAATTAATGCTCTGATTAATTCCATACTCCCTCTATCTTTTCTCCGCAAAACTTACATTTGCCGTCTTCAAGATTATTTTGCACCACAAAATTCCCCCTGCGTTCAATAACTATCTTCTTACATTTAGGACAATAGGTATTCTCTGCGGGATGGCCTCCTACGTTACCTATATATACGTATTTTAATCCGCAATCTAAGGCAATTTGCCTGGCCCTCTCTAAAGTCTCCACAGGAGTAAAATCAACTGTAATTAGTTTATATTTTGGTGTGAAGCGGGAGAAATGCAGCGGCGTGTCCGCTCCCAGATTCTCTCTTATCCAAAGGCACATCCTGATGATTGCTTTTTCATCGTCGTTGTAACCGGGTATAACTAGGTTGGTAATCTCTAGGTGCACGCCTTCCTGTTTTAATATCTTTAAGCTCTGCAATACCGGCTCCAGCGTGCCTTCGGTTAGCTTAGCATAATAATCATCAGTAAAGCCCTTCAAGTCAATATTGGCGGCATCAAGGTATTTCGCCAATTGCCTCAGAGGTTCTTCGTTTATATAGCCGTTAGAGTGCATCACATTCTTGATGCCCTCACCCTTAGCTAATTTTGCGGTCTCAAGCATATATTCGTAGAATATCGTGGGTTCGTTATAAGTATAAGCGATGGTGGGGCGGCCTGATGCCTTTAATTTTTTCAGCAATTCCTGCGGTTCAAGGTATGCAAAGGCTACCTCTTCCGGAAGCCTCTGAGAAATCTCCCAGTTCTGACAGAATTTACATTTTAAATTACAGCCGCTAGTGGCAATGGAAAAAGTCCTCGTGCCGGGCAAAAAATGAAATAAAGGCTTCTTTTCGATCGGGTCGATATCGTTTATACTAACGAGCTTAGCATAGGATAAGGTGTACAATGTGCCCCCTTGATTCTCCCGGACTCCGCAAAAGCCTCTCCTGGCGTCCGGTATAATACATTTCCGAGGACATAACCGGCACTGCACGGTTTTATTCTCAAGTTTCTGGTAAAAAAGCGCCTCTTTCAAATTGGGTTCTGCCCCGGGCGGCTTGGGGAAAATGAAACAGAAGGTAAGTAAAGCGAAAAAGAAAATAATACCTATAATAAACTTAGTTAAGCTTTTCATAATTTATGGTGGAGGCCGAATTACATTAATTCGGCACCCCATAAAATTTCCCGATAAGGGAAATTTTATGGGCACTCAAGCGAGCGTTAAAAACCGCGACAAGCGGTTTAGCGAGCGGAGTGTCTGACCAAAGTTTCTATGGACTGCCGCAATACATTAATTCGGCACTCACCAAACCTTTCATTAATGAAAGGTTTGGTGGAGCAGATGGGATTCGAACCCACGGCCTTCGCGATGCGAACGCGACGCTCTCCCAGCTGAGCTACTGCCCCAAAAATAAATTTTATACTACGCGGCCTAAAATTGAGCACCCTAAGTTTTTATTTAGCGAAATCCTTGCAGGCATGCAAGGACCTGTGCCCTTTAGGGCGCGGATACATTGTGGCCGCTTTAGTATCCAGCTTTTAGGGCCCTTAGGAACCCCGGGCTTTAGCCCGGGTGGGCTCCATTAATAAAATTTATTTTTGGTACTTGTGCAATGTGCACAAGTACCTTCATCCTTAATTTATCACAACTTTTATCTTTTGGCAATTAAAAAGGGCTGCTCTTCTGATTGGATTAAAGGACGCCCCTAATTGGTAGAGACGGAGGGCATTTTGATACGGGTAATCATCTTAACACTGGGATTATCGAGAGTCCCGCAGGCGTTTGGGATTTCGGCCGGGTCCCAGCAGACAGTGATTTGCACATCAAGATAATTATCCGCCGGAGAATAGTTAATATGCGTAGGCTTGCCGGCATCAACGCTGAAATCAGGACAGAGTCTCTTCTGGGTAATAACTTCATAAGAAGCAGGGCTATCTGTATAGTCAGGATAAAACCACATCTGGTAATCAGGGGGGCCTCTATACCTATAAGCAATCTGCTTATCGCCTGCATCATAATAACCGTTATTATTATAATCTACCCATGCCAGAAGGAAGTTATCTCCGCCAATATTGGTGAGCGTTACCGCTGACTGGTTAATATCGCCGATTGCCCCGCCCCGGGAATCTGTGCCGATTATATTTTTTGTCATGTGCCCCAAGAGATAGGATATCTCGTTCTGCAGCCTGGCCTGCCTGTCTGTGCCTAAGAGATGGTTGCGGCTGAATAAATCAATGGCGAAGAAACCCAGAACAACCACTGATATCAATGCCATAGCAAGTAACACTTCTATCAGGGTCAGGGATTTATTAAAACGCGGGCTATTCATTGGGAGGCCAACTGATAGTAACCTTTACCTTGGTTAGCTTGGTGCCTCCAAAATTGGGGGAAACTTCATAGTGGGCAGTGTAATCTTTATCAAGGCCTTCTGCAGTGCCTACTGTTTGGTCCTGGCATGTGCCTGTAGCCAAACAACTCGTATCCCAGGTATCCTGCCTTACCTGTTTCTGTAAGGGGTCTAAGAAAAAGTAACCCAGCTCTCCTCCGGTCCTGCGGCTGCGTGCACGTAAAATATGCCTTTTACTTGCCAGAAAAACGTTGGCTATGCTTGCAATAATCAGGACCATGATGGTCGTAGCCACAAGGATTTCAATCAAGGTGAAGGCTTTTTGAGGATGATTGTTCATTAAAGACAGGGGTCGCCGGTAGCAGAAGTACAGATAGGCTCTTCGGCGGTAATATCCAGAGACCAATACCTGCCGGAAATAACCTCACCTCTCGTGCGGAGGGCATCAGCACGCTCAATAGCGGTCTGCGTTTGATAACTCCAGCTGCGACTACTACCTGTAGGTAAAGAAAGCCGCAAATTTGTATTTATCCCAGCGTTATCCGGACAAACAATGGAGTGATAATAAAAACCTACCTCCATCCTGTATATCTTCTCTGCAGCCTGGATAAGCTTAAGGTTGACCTTGGCTTCCTTGTCCAGCGCCTGCTCTTTGATATTGCGATAATTGGGTAAAGCAAGGCTGGCCAAAATGCCTATAATGACCAGCACAAAGATCAGTTCAATGAAAGTAACACCTCGCTCATTATAAGCCATTAATCAAAAATGGAGATTATAATTTAAAACTTAATAAAGTTATTACAGGGCCGGCTCTGTAAACTGGCCACCTATAGTTAAGTCGAAAATATATGGGCTCTTATAGCTAGGCGCTTTGCCGGTAGTACCTGTACATCTGGTAGCTGTACACTTACCATCAGCAGCAGCACAGCTATACCAAAAATAGTAACAATCGGTACAACTATTAGTATCAGTACAGGTAGCATCAAAGGGTAAACCACTATTTAGCCCTATATCCCGATCACCTGCTACTAAATCTGCATTGACCTGAGCAGAATATTCACCCTGTTGCTGATAATGCACTAACTGGAGAGTGCGCAAAGTGCCTAAACAAGATTTTGCTTCGGCAATGCGGCTTTTTTCCACCATATTTGTATATTGCACAGTGCCCAGCGATGCCAGAATACCTATGATGATTACCACTAATATCAATTCCAGCAAAGTAAAACCTCGCAACCTTCGCATTTTTCCTCCTTTTTGCTTATGTTTTATAAAAAATTATAAAGCGTCTACGCAGGATCTCCACCAAACCAAGGGATCCCCTATTTCAATTATAACACCTCCCTGGTCCACTGTCATCTTCCGTCCGCCACAAGGACCTGCGCCAGTTTTTCTCGTAGCTGTGGCAAGAAAACTTGGAGCTTCACCTGGTCCAGGTATAGGAGCATCCACTCCTATGTCCCATCCACTCTGAGGAAGGCTGATATCCAACTTTTGCTCCTCTAAATCCGTCATCTTTAATGGATTGGCAGATGCCAAATATTTCTCGGCAGAGGCATAGTATACCTTTTCTGCCTCCTGGATATGCCCTAAACCACCATAGGCCTCTGCGCCTCTTGCTCTTTCCAGGGCTTTACGGTATTGAGGAATGCCCACCGCTGCCAGGATACCCAGGATGATAACTACTACGATTAACTCTACTAAGGTGAATGCTCTTCTCATTTACTCCTCCTTATTTTATATTATCTTTTCCGTAATGGGGTCAGAATTATAATTCTGGCCCCTGACATTGTCAAGCAATTATTTCTCTCTCATCACCTCCTTTCTATATTGTATAGCAGAAAACATTTTTGTCAATATTTTTATCCCATCTTGGCAATCTGGAATATAGGCAGGAACATGCCGATAACCATAATGCCGATCACAAGGCCCATAAATATGAGTATAGCTGGCTCAAAGAGGGAAACGAAACGGTTTAAGAACATCTCGGAGTACTCCTGGTAAAAACTATTTATCTTCTTAAACATCTGCGCCAACTCGCCGATTTCCTCGCCGATGCCGATCATCTGCACGACCATAGGCTCAAAAAACCCGCTCTTCTCAAAAGGCCCGCTTAAGGGCTTGCCGTCCCGGACATCTCCCTTGATATTGCTGATAATGGAAGCCAGGGCTAAATTATCCACGCTGTGCTCAGCTATCTCCAGAGAATACAATATCGGGACACCGCTTTCAAGCAGCGTAGCCATTTCAGAAGAAAACCTCTCTATAATAACTGCGCGGAAGAATTCTCCGAATACCGGTAATTTAAATTGGAAATTTTCGAACGCCTTCCGTCCTCCCTGCGTGCGGATATACATCTTAAATAGATAAAAGCCTGCTATACCTGCACTAATAATAAACAAGTAACATTTTCTCAGGAAAGCGCTTAGTCCAAGAAGAAGTTTAGTTAAAAAAGGCAGTTCTACATTAAAACCCTTGAAGGTCTCGGCAAAGGTGGGAATGATTTTCATGGTCATAAAAAGAAGCGCCCCCGTGCTTGCAAACAGCAATATACCCGGGTAGAGAAGCGCAGAAATCACTTTACTCTTAAACTTTGCGTTACGCTCTAAATACCCTGCCAGGCGGTTCAATATTACCGCCAGGTTTCCGCTTGCCTCCCCGCTCTCAACAAGATTAATCCACAAATCAGAGAATATATCTGTATGCTTTGCCATTGCTTCGTGAAAACTCAAACCCTTTTCCATATTCCTTTGCAAGTCCCTTATCACGCTATAAAGCCTGCGGCTGGAAACCTGCTGCGAGATTATATCCAGGCTCTTGAGGATAGTAACCCCTGCCCCTAAAAGCGTGGCTAACTGGCGGCAGAAAAGCACAAGGTCATTGCCGCTGATACGGTAATGCTGTTTGGGGTTTTTCCTGGATCCTGCAGCCGGCCTGGCCTCAACTTTTTTACCTTCATATTCGGGAGTGATATTTATAACAAGTAAACCTTTTGCCTGTAACCGGCTGACTACCTCTTCCTCGCCCGACGCCTCTTCTATTCCTGTGCTCTTCTCTCCTAATCTGTCTCTAACTATATAAAAAAATTTCGACATTAATCAGCCCCCAGGGTGACTGAAACCGCCTCCTCAAATGAGGTCGTTCCATCTTCAACCTTTTTTAATGCCGACTCATAAAGCGTCTGCATACCAGCGGCCCTGGCTGCCTCTCTTATCTTCTGATAAGACGCATTCTGGTTAATTAAGCCCTGTAACTGCTCATTAATAATCATAACCTCGGAAATACATGTCCTGCCCCTGTATCCGGTATGATTGCACTTTTGGCAACCGTTTTGCCTATAAATTAACTCTGCCCTTAGCTTTGTGCTCTCCCGCTGTTCGGCCGTCGGCTCATAAGCCTCTTTACAATCAGGGCACAGCTTTCTTAACAGGCGCTGTCCCGCCACTAATAATAAGGAAGGCGCCAGCAGGTACGACTCGATACCGATATCTATAAGCCGCGTTATTGCCGAAGGCGCATCATTGGTATGCAGCGTGCTCAATACCAGGTGGCCGGTTAGGGCTGAGCGGATGCAGATCTGCGCGGTCTCTAAATCCCTTACCTCGCCTACCAGCATTATGTCGGGGTCCTGCCTTAAGAAACTGCGCAGCGCCGCAGCAAAGGTAAGGCCGATGTCCGGCTTGACCTGAACCTGATTAATGCCTTCTAACTTGTATTCAACCGGGTCCTCAATAGTAAGGATATTTTTTGTGGAGCTTTTTATCTCGTTTAATATGGCGTATAATGTGGTAGTCTTGCCGCTTCCGGTCGGCCCGGTTACAAATACCAGGCCGTAAGGTAGCCTGGTAGCCCTGCGTATATGCTCAAGCTGTTTGGCATCGAAACCCAATTGATTAAGGTCTAAGACTATCTGGCTTCTATCCAGTATTCTTAATACTATCTTCTCGCCGTATATGGTAGGTATGCTGGAAACCCTCATATCTATAGGCCGCTCTTCCACCCTTACTAAGAATGCGCCGTCCTGAGGAAGGCGCTTTTCAGCAATATCTAATCTGGCTAATATCTTTATGCGCGATATAATCGCCAGATGCATGTGTCTTGCGGGAGGGGGTATTTCGTATAGCTTACCGTCAATGCGGTACCTTAAATATATTTTATCTTTAAACGGCTCGATGTGTATATCCGAGGCGTGCTCGTCAATAGCCTGGCGTATAATCAGGTCCACCAACTTCACCACCGGAGCCTCTTCAGCCCGCGCTATCAATTTATCCAGGCTCAGCTCTTGATCCGCGGGTTCCGCCTCAGTGGGGATAGATGCAGCAGATACGGTATCGTAACTTGCTTCCACTGCTGCCGTAAGCATCGCAGATTTACCATAAAATCCCTCGATTGCCTTCATAATATCGGATTTTGTAGCAATTACAGGATTAATTTCGCAACCAGTCAGTTTTTTCAAATTATCGATAAGAATGAGGTCTAAGGGGTCGGACATAACCACAGTCAGCGATCTTAAGGTGCGCGATAAGGGAAGGACTAAATTCTTAAAGGCAAATTCCTCGGAGATAAGGCGCTCCAACCCCTGGTCAATTGCGGGAGTAAGCTTTCCTGTACCCAAAGAAAAATAGGGAATATTCAGCTGTTTACCCAGCACCGCCACTATCTGCTCTTCTCTAACCATCCCTAATTTAACAAACACCTCTCCCAGGCGGCCGCCCTCCTGCTTTTGGACGCTAATCGCCTTTTCTAACTGGCCTGTATTGATAAGGCCCTCCTTAATAAGGAGTTCGCCTATTCTTAGATATTTTTCTTTAGCCACTAATTCCTCTTTTTATCAAACCTATTTAGGCTAGCGCTTATTGATGCTTCGCGATTCGCTCCAGAGACTGTATTTTGCTCTCTCTCGGGAGCTCTTTCACGAGAGGCAGGGGCAGGTTTCTTTGCCTGAACCAGCTTAATATCTCTATCCTTGATAATGTGGGGCGTAATAAAAACTAATAATTCGCGCTCCCTGCCTTTAGATTTATCCTTATGCCTAAAAAAGGCGCCCAGTAAAGGGATATCGCCTAATATGGGTAACTTAGTAATAGTCTCTACATTTTCATTGCGGATAAGGCCCCCTATAATCACGGTCTCTCCGTCTTTTATCCTGACTACGGATTTTGTGCTGCGTTCTTCCGGGTCCTTAAAAAATTGGCTGCTGCTACCCTGGGTTAAAAAAGTGCTGGTTGAGGTATCTTTTACCGTAGGCATAATAAACATAGTAATTTCGCCAGTATCAGGATTAACCTGAGGCGTTACTCTTAAAGAAACTCCGGTCTCTACTCTTTCTGGCTGGCCCTGTTGTGTCTGCGCTGTCCCCTCCGTGGTAGTAGTTGAGGTAGTCACGCCGACCGTCTCCTGTGTCGTAATCTTTATTTCCGCAGTCTGGTTATTCAAGGTTAAAATACGGGGCCGGGCTAAATATTTCGTATCAGTCTGGGTTTTTAAAAAGTCTAAGAGGACTGTATAGCCTGCGGAATTTATAGCGAGAGAACCAGAGGTAAAGTGGCCAGGGATACTGCTCCCTGACTTATCTGCATTAGCGCCTTCACCCAACCAAGGAGAAAAAGGGAACCTAGTAAATCTTGTTCCTCCAGTGAAAGTAGCTGTAAAGGGTGTCTGGCCAAATTTTAAGCCGATCTTATCCACTGTACTCTTACTCACATCTAACATTTCCACCTCAAGCATTACCTGCGGCACCGAGACATCCAAAGATGCTATTACCTGAGCAATAACCTGCATATGGTTAGGCGTATCAGTAACAATGAGGCTGTTAGTGCGGAAGTCCTCGATCACTGAACCGCTGCTGGAAAGAAGCTTTTCTACAGCCTGGGTAATGCCTGAACTTCCTCCTGCGGATGCGCTGCTAGAGCTACTTTGGGCTGTGCTGGATGACGTTGCGGCTCCGCTTGAACTGCTACCGGCCTCAAAGTTGCTGGCCTTTTCTTTCTCTAGAGGAGAAGATGAAACAGAGGCATACTTAAGGTAAAAAACACGGGTTATAGTCTCTACCTGAAGTTTCCCCCAGTCTTTGACCATAAATATGTTTGCCTCTCTGTCTAAATCATAAGAAAGATTATTCGCCTTAAAGAGCTTATCCATCGCCTTATCTAAAGGGACTTTGTCTAAATAGAGGGTTATTTTCCTGTCTTGCACTGCCTCTGAGGCAATGAAGTTCAGCCCCGACTGGATAGAGAATGCCTTTAATATATCCTTGAGGCCTACGTCCTGAAAATCCATAGAGACGGTCTTCTCTGGAGTATCAGGTATTAATCCTGAATCGGCATTTAATCCGCCGGAAGGATTCAGGTAAAGAGAAATTATAAAAATAAAAAAGCCTAATCTAAGAATTGTCTTCATTTTATCCTCCTTGGATATTTCAAGGGGCAGGCCCTCCTCCTGTGGAAGAAAGCAAGGTATATTGCTCCCCTTCGAAAAATACGATTATCCTCTGCCTATCGATATTAATAATGCGCGCTCCTTCTACTGTATCTCCTATTTTTACAACTTTATTATTGATAATCGCCTGGTTAAACCTTCCTCCCCAGATTATACCCTGTATCTTCAAGGGCGGGGCTCTCTTCTGGGCTACCTCCGAAGTTTTAGCGCCCCCTGCCTTAGCTATATCCTTCACAATAGGGCTATGAAAAGGATCTCTTAGACCCTCTGCCTTATATTCTACCTTTTGCCTTAAAACCGATGATTCCGGAGCATCCGCAAATGTAGGGACTATAAAAAAAACAGTAATGGAGAGGGTTATAAAGAAGGTAATTGTAGCCATGCAATATTTATCTCTTTTCATCGTTAATCCGCGGATGCCAGGGCGCTTAATCTTAAATTAACCGTAAACTCTTTAGATTGATTGTCGAATCTTATACCGGCAGAGTCAATTATATATACATCTTGATAGCCCTCTAACTTACTGATAAATTTTCCTATTGTATGGTAATTGTCCGCGCTTACCACTAAACCAAAAGGCAACTTAACGTAATTAGGGTATGGCTGTTCAGGATCCGGCCTTATAGATACAATTTTAATACCGGATTGTTTAGCTATCCCGGTAATAGTATTTATGACTAAGCTTGAGTCTTTCTTGGTAAAGAGTTTCTCGTAGGAGTTTATTTTCTTGACTAATTGGTCAATATCTTTTATTACTTCGTTCTTCTTTTTCTCTGTGTCTTCTTCCGTTTTTAACGTTTCTATACCTTCGGCCTGTTTTTTATAAATATTGGCAGAAATAATAATAGCCAAGATAATTATTGCGATGTTGGCAATCTTATTTTTATGTTTATTGACTAACGCTGTTAATTCCATATTTTACTTTCTCCCCGGATAAGTCCTGCAGGAGATAGAAAAATCAGTAACCCTTACCCCCTCTAACTGCTCGCTGTCTAACGAAAGAAGGTTTATCTCTTTGAAATATTTACTGAAAACGGGGTTTGCTTTCAGGCTTGCAAGAAATACATTTGCGGTGCTGAATTCTTTTTCGTTATCGGCTAAATATACTGCCCCGGATAAAAGAAGCTCTGCCTTGCCGTCTTCTTTTTTATTAAAAGTAAAATCTTTAAGCCATGCCCCTGCCGGCATAACCCTGGCTATGATATCAAGCGGCTCGGTGAGATATAATTGCCTCTTTATAAGATTATCCAGAATATCCAACTTGCTTGTATATTCTAAAGATAGCTTCTTTAATTCCTCGTAGGTTCCCCCTGGACTAAACTTGGCAACCTGCGAGCGCATCGCTATAATGTTATTCAATTCGTTACGTAAAGCCTGGGTGCGATAAAAACCAAAGCCAAGGGTAGCTATGCACAAGAACAGGGCCAGGGTAATCACCCTACGATCTATCCTAAAACCTTCAAATAAATAAATTACTTCTCTTTGAACGGCTTTTCCTTTCAGGGGCCTTGCTTTCGCTGTTGATAGGTTTACTTTTACTTTAGTCATTATTGCTTTAGACAACGATGAACTGTAACCTTTAATAAAACCCAAAGAATAAGTCATCTCTTTTTTTATAATCCTGGCGATATCTATAAAATGGGCCGATAAACCGGCATCCGCCATCAGCCCTTCTAAATCCGAACGGTAATCTTGACCAGAGATAAAAAATACCTTCTGAATATTCTTATTCGGGAACTTGCGGTTGTAATAATCTAAAGATACGCGGACCTCTATCTTTAACTTTTCTAAAGCCGTGTTCCGGTCTATCTCTTCTTCCTTTCCTAAGTCTCCGGGGCCGCCGATTAAGGTGATGTCACGGCTGAACAAAGGAAAGCCGTTCTCCAGGACCGTGAAATTAACTTCGTCTTCCCCGTTAAGTTCAGCGCCTAAAACACCTATGATGCCCCTATCGCTTACTCCGGATAATACGAGGCTCCTCAAGACGCTAAAGCCGGCGTATTCTATTGCCTTGATCTTGATATCCAGTTGGCTCAGGATAGAATTATATCTATCCATGGTCTCTTTCTTTATGCCTATAAAAAGAACGCGGTTTATACGGCTTGCTTTGTCGAATTCTAATTGGTAGCTTGAAATCAAATCTTCGACCTTAAAAGGAATGTATTTTTTAGCTTCGAAATTTATAGCGCTTTGCAATTCTTCGCGCGGAAGCACCGGCATTTCAAAGGTACGGATAATTAAATCTTTGCCGGAAAGACAAAGCACTGCCTCCTTTGCCTCAATTTTGCTTTTTCTTAATTCGCCCTTAAAAAGGGCGATTATTTCGATTAACTCTACCTCAGCAGAAACTTTTTCTTGTAATTCGCCGCCGGAAACCGTTGCTTGGTTTATCTGGGCATTCTTGAGCAGTTTCCTGCCCTGGGTTTCCACAATGCTGATTACCCGGGGTCCAAAATATATGCCTAACGAACTCATGATTTTTCTCCCGGCTTAGATAAACGCCTTCTGCTTTTTAACCAGTTATCTATCTCTCTCTGTTCAAACCTCCAGACGCCTCCGACTTTTATGCCGGAAATCTTACCTTGATGTAACCAGTTATAGATAGTCTGCTTTTGCAGTTTTAGATAATTAGCTAATTCATCAATATCTATAAGTCTTGTCATATAATTTTACCTTATTATATTATAAATCACACGGAATTTAATTAGAACATAAAATATTTACTTTGTCAAGTATTTTTTTATATATTCTTACTTAAACTTACTTAGATTATAATAGATTTTTAGATATTTTTAGGAGAGAATTTAAGGAGTGGTGTAAGTGTAGATGGCTGTTGCTTTAATTTGACGGGTATTCTCTATTCCTGTGCCTAAATCTCCTACTTCTATATTAACCTGCTGAATAGAATCCGGCAGAGAAGGTTCGTTGATATCGCAACTATCTTTACATAAAGTAAAAGTATGGGGACCTGGATTTGACCAACCAGTGTCGTTTAATCTTAGCTTCTCTATAGCGTAATTTACCCCTGCCATTGCCATATAGTAAGCCTGAATCCGGCTGATTTCATGGTGGGTAAGACGGTAGTGGCTAGCGGTAAACCTCAATACGACGCTTGCTAAAAGAGTAACAACCAGAAGTGTTCCCAGGACTATAAATAAGATTACCCCTTTTTTATTGTTTCTGGATTTAGGCATCTTTTCTTAGGGCTACCCTGTATTCGCTATCTATTTGCTGCAGAATCACATGTCCCTCTCTGGCCAGCCACCCCAAACTCATAAGGACGCTCTCAGGCGGCTTGTCTATTCCCTTCGTCAGAGTAGATAAACTGACTTCTCCGTGTTGGTCTAAAAAATGCCATATTTCACCGGCCACTATCCCTATTTCTGTAATCATCTTTTTATGCCTCCTGGGTTTTTATACACAAATTTACCGCTCCTGTCTTTGTCAGGCTAAATTATTATAGATATAAAAAAGTCCGGGGTCAACTATTTTCTAATGCCCCCCGCTCATGAGGCGGGACTCACTTATTTCTTATTATAATTACCGCAGCGGGGACAGACTGAGATGGCTTCTTCCTTGGTATTAATGTAGGTATAGCTGCATATGGAACAAAACCAGATAAACTTAGGGTCGAGGGTTAAATCTTTGTCCTTTTGTTTTTTGCTGGACAACCAGATGATCAATACCGCATTTAGAAAAATAAAAATGTATAATGCTATGGCTAAAGAAAAATCTACGCTAATCATTTTTAATGAACCCCGCCTACGGTGGGGCGAATTAATCCCGCCCTTCATTCAATACTATATTATATTTCAATGAAGGGCAGGATAAGTTCGGACAGATAACTTATGTCGCTCTTGCGAGCTCCATAAGTTATGTCCTCACTTAATCATTTTTTGCCGAGAGGTCGATTTTTACAGTCTGCCAATTATTCGGAGTAAATCTTGCCTGTTGTATAAAAAGATATCGGCCGATATAACGCATGCTTAAAAGATCCACCTCTAGATTTCCCGAAGAGATTTTTCTCTTCATCACTATAGAATTTCTTTTACCCATAGATACTATGTTGAACATTAGCTCAACATGGGCTACCTGTCTATCATTAAAATAGAGAGTGAAACCATAGGGGAGCAAAGGATGGAATATAATCACCGGCTCTCTTTTTCTTGAAGAAAGCAATATGGGGTTTAATTTATAAAAAAGCGGCTGTTTCTCTGTATTAAACGCCAGGTCTAAGGGCGGCTTCAGGTAATATTCGGATAGGAAAGATGAAGCCCTCGTTGCCTTATCCAGCACAGGTATGACGGATTTACTTAAAAAGAACGCCTTTATGGGCTTTATCTTATTTTGGTCAGGGTCGTTTATTAACCCTGCCCTTGTAAGTAACGGCTCGTCTATGCGAAAGATTTGCCCCCAGAAAGAAACGCGGCTGTAATCTGCCTTGGGTATTATATTGCCGAAGGAAAAGCTAAAAAGGCTAAAAATAGTTATATGTCCTAATAAAGATACAAACAGGGTTCTTCTTAAAACAGGATTTGTCATTCTTGGTTTGTGGCGATATTTATCTCGGCTATCCCTAAGTCCCTGGCCATATCCCAGATTTCCACTACCCTGCCCAGAGAGGCATGCCTATCCGCCCTGATTAAAATCGTTTGCCCTTTCCTCTTAGATACCTGTTTAAGCAAAGCCTTTAGTTCGTTCGTAGTTATGACGTTGCCGTTTAAATAAGTCACGTTTTCGCTGGTTATCAGTATTTCTATGTTCTCGTATTTAATGGCCTCGCTGGTTACTGCCTTCGGCAGATTCACCTTTATCCCCGGCTGCATCACAAAACTTGAGGTGAGCATAAAGAATATCAATAACTGGAATACGATATCTATAAGAGGTGCTATGTCTATCTGCTTAAGCCCATGCTCTAATTCCATGCGCCCTTTAAAATGCATATCTTACCTCCTACTCAGTAAGAAAGTTAACTAACTCCGTAGAAGCCTTCTCCATCTCTAAAATAAAACTATTTATACGGTGGACCAGGTAGTTGTAGATAACAAACGTCGGTATAGCCACAACTAAACCGGCAACGGTAGTCAACAATGCCTCCCATATGCCTCCGGCAAGGTCTCCCGGAGATACGGGGTGCAGGCTCGTGGTCTTGGACTGAATAGTCTGAAAACACCTGACCATGCCGGTAACTGTGCCGAGAAGGCCTAAGAGCGGAGAAACATGGGCTATAGTGGCAATGGCAGTAAGGCTTTTTTCTATGCGGGGTATCTCATACAAAGAGGCATCTTCGATTGCCTCGATAATCTGAGGCCGCGGACGGTCATATTTTAAAATCCCGGCCTTCAATATATTTGCGATAGGGCTCTTGGTGTTATCGCAAATCTGCAAGGCCTCCTTGGTATCATGACGTTTCATCTTATCCAGGATTTTCTTTAAAAATTCCTGCGTATCTATGCTTATCTTATGCAGGTACCAGAATTTTTCCAGGATTATTGCCAAGGCAAATATAGAGCATAAAAGTATCGGCCACATTACCGGGCCGCCTGCCAGAAATACCTGCCACATGTTCATCTTGTATAGGTCCATTCCTTACCTCCTTATTTGTTATGCTGCGTAATCCAGTCTATTCTTTCCCGGGCATATTTTGCTTCTTCGACATTTAAAGAAACGATTCTTTTATAAACATTAAGGGCTTCCTTAAAATTTTCTTTGGTTTCATAAATCTGCGCTACTCTCAAAAGTGCCTTTACGGCTAAATTACTGTTCTCTGAATAAAGGTAGGTGACCTTTAGATATTCCTCTATTGCCTCCTCGGCCTTGGTCCCTGCCTGCAAAACTTCAGCTATCTTAAACTGGATAGCTGCCATTTCTCTTGCCGGCACTACCTCTAAACTCTTCCGATAAAAATCTATTGCTTCATTATAATTATTTGTCTTATAGAAGATGTCCGCCATTTTGGGATAAATTAAATTAGCAAGGCTGGGATAACCTCTGATAATATCTTTATATGCCTCCAGCGCCAGGTCGGGCTTATCCTGTTTCACATATACGTCCGCTATAGCAATGGCTGCCTGAGCCGCAAGGTCGGATTTACCCAGTTCTATAACTTTCTTGAAATTAGCTATTGCCTCTTCGTGCAGGGATTCCTCTTCATAACTGGATCCTAAGGCATAATAGGCATCGGCGACTAAATTACTCTTCGGAAAGTCCTGTATCAGAGAAGAAAGGTACCTGCGCGCCAGGCTCAGGTCATTGTGCCGATAATAGTACCCGCCTAACCACCACATAACCTCGGCAGTCAAGCTCGAATCCGGATATTTCGAACGTAACATCTTGAATCTTGCCATCGCTTCTTTTTCATCGCCCATTTGGTCGTAGCAATCCGCAATCTCATATTCTGCCTTCTGGACTAACTCGATATCCTGGCTGTATGTCCTGATGATATTTTTAAATACCTCCATGGCTTCAGAAAATTTACCGAGATTATAAAGACTGGTCCCCAGAAGATAGAATGCCTGGGGTTTTAAGTTACTGTCTTTAAATTCCTCCTGGAACTTCTCAAAAGTCTCCCTGCATGAATTGTAGTCCTGTCTCTGAAAATACGCTAATCCCAAAGTATAAGAGGCGTCGTCCAAGAGTTTTGATTCGGGGAAGTTCTTTTTAAGAGTTAAAAAACTCATAATCGCGCCATCGTAATTGGAGGCCTTAAGCAAGGTAAGGCCTGACTGGTACTGGACATAATCGCTGTATAAACTATCGGGATAATCCTTTAATATGGTATCGTAAGTCTCCTGCGCCTTAGCGTAATCTCCCGAATCCTGATAGGCATCGCCTATCTGGCAAAGGGCGCTGACCTTGACAATCCTGTCTTCGCTGTCTTTTACTATCCTCTGGAATTCTTTTATCGCTTCTTTGAATTCACCCTGTTTTAGGTATGACCAGGCCAGGCTATAATGCAATTTATCGACCATCTCTCTGGGTATGGATTCCGAGGCCGCTTTGTTCAATGCTTCTTTATATACGTTTACGGCTTCCTCATACTCGGCAAGATTATAAAGGGCGTCTGCCTTGCCAAGATACGCCTCCATTAAAATAAGCTCCTCCTGTGTTGTGTTTAATAGTTCGTCATATATTTTTTTTGCCTCGTTTACCCTGTTAGTCTCGGACATTAATATAGCCCTGCCTAATAATAAAACATCCCGGCTCCTCTTTTCTAAGCTTTCTGCTTTAATGTCCAGGAACGTATCCTGGGATTCTTTGTATCGCTTTAGCTTAAGGTATGACCAGCCCATCCCCAGCTTGGATAATGAGCGGATCCTGGCATCCTGCGTATTTATTATGACCTTGGAATATTCATCGAGAGCTTCATCAAAATTATTCAAATAATAATCTGCTTCCGCCAGATAAAAATAAAGATAAGCGAGATGGCTAGATTCCTTGGAATATATCTTAAGATAGGATTTAACCCTCTCTTTCAGGCTTGCATAATCTTTCAGATTATAGATACACTCTATTATTTTAAACGATGAGTCTTCCCCCTGGGGTTCTTTTGCGTATCTTGCCTCTACGATTTTGAAATATTCTAAGGCCTCGGCAAATTTTTGTTCCTGGAATAAACACCAGCCCAAAGAATAATAAGCAGCAGGGATATAAGAAGACTTGGGGAATTCTTCTATGATAGCCTTATAATATGTTGCGGCCTTGTTAAAATTATTCCCCTTAAAATGCACTTCCGCGACCCAATACAGAACTGCGTCTTTAATGGGTTTGGCCGCGGCCTGGTTTAAGAGTTCTTCGAATTTGGCGAGGGCATCCAGAAATCTACTCTGATTAAAAAAACACCGGCCGATTAATAATTCTACTTCCGGGCGCTTGGCTGAATCGGGATAATTCTTTAAGGCCCGCTCTAAAAGCCCCAGGCTTACTTCATAAAAACCGTCCTCAAAGGCCTTTTTCGCCACGAAGAGCGTCTCATCCTCTTTGCTGTCCTGAGTCTCTGTCTGTGCATACGTATAGGAAGGCGGTAAAACGGAGGCAAAGCAGAAGAATAATATAACGAATTTAATAAACCTCATACGTTTTGCATCCGGGATATGCCTTTTGGCATTTAATATTTGAATATTCATCAATAGGAGAATGGCTAAATTTTCTTTCTCTTGGAAATTGACTTCTGTAAATCCAATACCAGCCTGTGCCTTCTTTCTTTCTCTTCTTTAGCTACATCGTCAATAAATTTTTGGGCTTCGGTATGCTGCCGGGAAGAATATTTAAAAATAAAAGCGGCGTCGAATTCTGTTTTCTTAACCAAATCGCAGGTCGCCTGAAAATCCTCCTCTCCTTCGGAAGGGAAACCGACAATAATGTCTGTGGTCAGAACGCCGTTCCTTACAATTTTACGATAATTATCCACTAAATCCAAGTAAAATCTTCCGGTGTATCCGCGATTCATCAGTTTCAAAATCCTGCCAGAGCCGGATTGCACAGGAAGATGCAGGTATTTCTTGAGTTTCTTAGAGTCTGCCATTGCCTTAAATAAACCTGATGTAGTATCCTTGGGGTTGGAAGTAATAAAACTGAATTCTTTCAATCCTATAACGGAATTAACTAACTCAACGAGCCTGACGAAATTAACGGTTTCATATTCATATGCATTTACGTTCTGGCCCAATAAGGTAATTTCTGTTATCCCTTTATCTACCGCTTCCTCTATCTCTTTTAAGATGGCTTTGTAATCACGGTTATGCAATGGGCCGCGCACATAGGGCACAACGCAATAGGAACAAAAATTGGAACACCCCTCTGAGATTACTACATATGCATGGTTTTTATCTTCGTAGAATCCGGTATGGTATATCTCATCCGGCCGGGTATCGCCATCGGTCTCCCAGATTTTAGTCTCATATAAGTTACGATGAACGACGGAAGAAGGACGATGGACGAATTTAGAAACAATCTCCGGTATCTTCGCGATATCCGACGGTCCAACAATAAAGTCTATCTCCGGAGCTTTGCGGAACGCATCCCGCCCATAATTCTGTGCCATACAACCAATCAAGCCGATTATCTTCCTTTTGGCTTGATTGGCCCTGAGCGAACGCGAAGGGCCTTTCGCCTTGTATCTGCCGATCCCGCTCCACACCTTATCTTCGGCGTGCTGCCGCACTGAACAGGTATTAAACAAAATAATATCGGCCTCTTGGGGTTGAGTGGTAATTTTATAACCTTCGTTCCTGAGAAGACCGCAGACTACCTCAGAATCCCGCACATTCATCTGGCAGCCGAAGGTACGGATGTAGAGACGCATTCCGGAATTGTTACAACCCTTTGATTTTCCTTCAGTTGACATTCTACTGTCATCCCTTCGTTTAAACTTTTGAGCGGTTCATATAGGTTGAATTTCTTTAGGAGTTGCGTAAAATAGAATTATCGCGCCTGCCGTAAGTAGCGCAATAACAGTAAATCCGGAAGGCCAAGTTTACTTGTCGCAGTTTTTTCATCGACAGAGGACAGGTTCTTTGTCATAGGCTAATGGAAAAGTTATAGAAACAAGGATAAATTGGGCGTATAAATTTAAGCCTAACCTAACAAAGCTAACTGTTTTTAATTTTTTTATCTTAATATTACTTCTTTATCCCTCTAATTGTCCAACCACAATTATTCAACGGTCGATAAGCCTCGATCTTTAAAAAGTCAATGTCTTTAAACAATTCCAAAACTTCGTCTTTCTTCCAATAATTTACAACCTCAGGGATGAGCTGGTCGAAAACAATGCTATGAATATGCCAAAACTCAAACTTAGAAAGCTGCTTGAGGTATAGCGTGGGGCCATTAAATAATTTTACAAAAACCCAAAGAGGCACTGAAAAAAAATAACTCAAAGAATGAACCAAACCGACCGGCAATTTAGAAGTGATCCTTTTTCTAATGGGATCGATAAACCTAACAATCCACTCGTTTCCTTCGTAACTATAAACCCATATTAGTAATTTACCTTGACTCTTTAAACTTTTGGCTAAATTAACGATTGCTACCTTAGGTTTTTTAAGGTGGTGCATCACTCCTATACTAAAAACTAAATCAAATTCATTATCCCAGCGTATATCGTAAATACTACTAAACTCTACCCTTGCATTTGGAAACTGGCTTAAGTTATTCTTGGCCTCGCTCACAGAACGCTGGTCAAAATCAAAAGCAACAACTTCCCTTGCTCCCCATTTAATGCTCCAATAACTATTTCTGCCTATTCCGCAACCGGCATCAAGCACCTTTTTTCCTTTAAAATCCTCTGGCCTCAAAGGATGAACCCATTGAGTAAATTGCAGTTCATAATCCGGGCAGATCTTAGAATATCTACGCCATTCAAAACCAAATCTGTCTTCAGAGGCCATATTTTATTTTACGCAAATAAATTGAAATTCAATCTGGTCAAATCCACCCACCCAATAACACCAAATACGGCTGCAAAAATAAGGGTCGAGGTTAGCCAAAAAAGAAACCACTTTGCTTAAGCCTTTTAATAACAAAATGGTTAACTTTCCGTAACCTATGCTTGGCATAAGATGAAAAAAGGCTAACCATTGCAACTTCATTTCTTTTAGATCAAATTTAACGCCAGAAAATCCGATTTTTGTAAACTTTTCGTTAAAGTAAAGCGGAAAAGTAACATCAAAACTATGAAAATGCTCAGCGTGAGTAAAGCCGCGGCTAAAATGAGGTACCTTCAAAATTAATCTGCCTCCCGGCTTAAGAATACGATTAATCTCTTTCATAACCAAAAATACATTATTCAGATGCTCAAGCACATGATTGGCCTCTACTATATCAAAAGTATTATCCAAAAAAGGGTAAGGGATTTTATTAAGATCGTGTAGAATGTCGGGTTTTGTAAGAGGCCGTATATCTATATTTATATAGCCAGCCTTCTTCTCTTCTCCGCAACCCAAATTAAGTTTACTCAACATAAAACGCCTCCCCTTTTAATTTAAATATTCTTTTTTCCAAAGCTCAAACATAAATAAAGTCCATATAAGCTTCCTGTTATCTTTTTTTAACTCAAAATGCTCCCTGAGTAATTGTTTAATGTAGGAATAATTAAAAATGCCTCCTTTTTTTATGCTCTCTTCGCTCAAGACATCTAATATCGTTGTTTTCAGCTCGTTGTGTATCCACTTGGCAACGGGTATGCCAAAACCCTTCTTCCATCGACCTATAATTTCAGGCGGCAGCATCTTTTTAGTAAGCAAGGCTTTCTTAAGAATAAATTTTGAATTAAATGATTTTAATTTAAGATTAAAATCAAGACCGTTTACGAATTCCACCAAATTGTTATCTAAAAACGGTGAACGCGTCTCCAAAGAATTTGCCATGCTGCATCTATCTACCTTTGTTAAGATATCGTCTTGAAGATACAGCAACATGTCCAAAAACATGATATTTTGCTGACTGCCCTTTGCTTCGCTGTCTTTGGCCTTATCCTGGCTACTTTGGACGCAACCACATCCTTTGTCATTATCCAGATAAAGCTTTATTGAGCTTGTGAATAATCTACTTTTCTGCTCGGCAGAAAATGCCCCCATCCAAAGCCTGTGTCTTACCTCGGGCGGATAATTAACTCCCGATATAAACTTTTTTACAATAAAATCAAAACTAAAATTACCCAAAGAAACCGGCAATCTCATAGCCACGGGCTCTATGAAATATTTACGAAGGAAGCTTGGCAGATGTAAATAAAAGTTATCCGCAAACCTATGTGCTAAATGGGTAGGATAACCGGCAAATAATTCATCTCCCCCGTCCCCGCCAAGAGCAACCGTGACATGTTCTCTTGTAAATTTTGAAAGTAGATAAGTTGGCAAAACAGAGGCATCGGCGAATGGTTCATCAAGAAAACTATATATTTTCGGAATTGTATCTAGGCAATCCCTCTCGCAAAATGATATATCATAATGTTCAGAACCGATGTAATCTACGACTAATTTTGAGTATCTGGATTCGTCAAAGGACTTTTCTTTAAAACTTATGGAAAATGTCTTTAGGTCTTTTACCTGCCTGGAGGCTAACGCCGCAATTGCCGAAGAGTCTATCCCCCCGCTTAAGAATATGCCTAAAGGAACATCTGAAATCATATGCCTTTTTACAGAATCTTGCAAAAGGTCAAAAACTTTATCTACGGCTTCAGATTCGTCAATATTACTTAAGCCTCCTAACTTAGGACTCCAATAATTTTCAGAGAATATTTTATCTTTTGTTACAATCATTATATGCGCGGCAGGGAGTTTGTTTATCCTCTTATAAATACTTTTCGGTGCAGGAACATATTCAAAGGTTAAATATTCATTTAGCGACTCAATGTCTAGCTCTTTTGAAACCGCGGGATGCTTGAGGATAGACTTTGCTTCGGAAGAGAAAATAAATTGTCCTTCGATAAATCCATAATAAAGCGGTTTTTGCCCCAGTCTATCACGTGCCAAAAATAGCTCGTTTTTTCTGGAGTCCCAAATAGCAAAAGCAAACATTCCGTTCAGTTTCTTTACGCATTCTTTCCCACTTTCTTCATACAAATGAATAATTATCTCAGTATCGCTTTTCGTATAAAATTTATGCCCCATACCCATAAGTTCTCGTTTTAACTCAAGAAAATTATAAATCTCACCGTTAAAAACTATCCAAATGGTTTTATCTTCATTATGGATTGGCTGATGTCCTGTTTCTAAATCAATTATTTTTAATCTTCTAATCGCCAGGCCAATATTTGCGTTAACGAATTCTCCTGCATCGTCTGGACCGCGGTGCACAAGCGCGTCCCTCATCCTGATGAGGACATCTGTAGAGATGTCAATATTGGTGCCTTTAGTATTGAATATGCCACAAATTCCGCACATTAGAAATTAATTTTATCTTTAACATTATATATCGGCTTATCTTTTATATCGAAAAAGGTCCTGATATTTATCTCGGCCAGTAAACCCGTAAGAATCATTTGAATACCGGAAATAACAAGTATGACCATAATGAATATCAAAGGCGTGGCGCTTAGGCTACGCATAACAAGTACCCTATAGGCAACTACCAGAAAAACGATAAAACTAAAAAACAATAAGATCGAACCCGCTCCTCCGAACATATAGATTGGCTTGGTCGAATAAGAGGTCAGCAGCTTAACGGTTATCAGATCCAGCATAACCTTAAAGGTCCTAAAAATACCGTATTTTGACTTGCCTCTTATCCTTGGGGCGTGCCCTACCTCTATCTCAATTAAATCTGCTCCCTGCCATACCAGAAGAGCAGGTAAAAACCTATGCATTTCTCCATAGAGCTTAATTTTCTTAACTAACTCCGTCCTATATGCCCTAAGCGTGCATCCATGATCATGTAATTTCACCCCCGTGACAAAAGAGACTATTTTATTGGCAATGTACGACGGGATTCTACGCAAAAACAGCCCGTCTTTTCTATGTTTTCTCCAACCGCAGACCACATCATAGCCCTTTTCTACTAACTCTATAAGCCGCGGGATATCCTCTGGCCTATTCTGTAAGTCAGCATCCATGGTAATGATAATATCGCCAGACGCAAAATCAAAACCAGCAGACATCGCGGCTGTCTGTCCGAAATTTCTTCTAAATATCACAACTTTCACCCTTGAATCCTGTTTTGCTAATTTAAGCAGGATTTCAGTTGTGCCGTCTTTACTACCGTCATCAACACAAATAATCTCATATTGACGCATTGATTTATTAAGAATTTCTTTTAACTTACCCAGGCATTCAGTAATGTTTTCATGCTCATTATAAACCGGTATCACCACTGCCAAAGATTTATTGTTCATTTTTCTCCCTATTTAACGTTTTATTGCCACTACCATGACTGTGGCGAATAAGGCTCCGCCTTGCAATTCTATCTCTTCTGTTTTTTTTGGGGGATAGGGGAACCTTTGCCACACAAAAATGATAGATTATTTTACACCGTCCGCATATGTGTAAGGGCGCCTACTTGTTAAGTCTAACAAATAATATAGACTATTTCAAGAATAAAGAAAATTATACTGACACCCTATTAACAAAGACGGCCTCGCCACAGTAACCATCGGCCAGCCGAAAGTGACTAGAAATACGGAGGGCTTCTTCTCTTATATGTGTATGGCGATCTATCGCTATCATTTCAACAGGCTTTTTTTACGCCAGCCATATATAAATATTTGGACCCATGTCAGCCGTTTCTCTTTTTTGTTGCGTTCAATCAAAGAATACATAAAGAGACAATAATATAGCGGACTTAACCATGTCAGATAAATAAGCCACTTGAAGTTGTTGAAAATCCAGGGATATTTGACAAAGAAATAAATTAGGTAATGGACATTTTTAATTACCGCTTTATTGGGGATGTTTACTACGCTCTTGTTGTAGCTATTAAACGGAACGTCATACAGAGAATAATCCGCTGCGATAATCCCCTTCTTTTTCATATATTCGGCAATACTTGTCTTTGGATATGGAATGAACAGTTGGGACGCGGGCAAATCGACCTTGCTTTGAATATTGAGCTCAATAGTGCGCAGGGCATCATCAACCGTCTCATCCGGCAAACAAAACATGCTGCTGGCGCGCACGATGATGCCGTATTTATGGAGCAGCGTTCCACAACGTATCATCTGCTCATCGGAGATTTTTTTGTTCAAGACCGTCCACCGTAGTTCTTCGTTTCCTGTTTCAATTCCAAATGAGGCTGAGTGGCAGCCTGCTTCGGCTAATAGCCGGGCGGTTTCTTCATCCATCACATCAGCTCTTATGTTGCACCAAAACGGGAGATTGACCTTTTCATGATATTGCGGCAGAAACTCTTGAAGCCACTTCTTATCGAAAGAAAAAATATCATCAACAAAAGCGAGGCTTATAAAGCTGCACTTTTTTACAGCGGACTCGATTTCACGGACGAGACTGTCGGGGTTTTTTCTCCGCAAGTAACCTGTTGCACCGGCAGCTTCCCGAAGATAAGAGTTATAGCAGAAACTGCATGAGTAGGGACATCCTCGGCTGGACATAAAATAGCCGACGGAATCCTGACTTAGGATGTGGTACCGTTTTAAATAAATGTCCCTGTCTTCCAAGATTCGGTCGTCAAAGGCCACCCGAGGTGCGCCTGATGTGCGCAAAATCCCTCCCTGCGGTGTTTTCAATGCAAGGCCGGAGACTTTGGTAAAATCTGGTTGAGTCCCTGCTAGTTCTTGAAGAACATTAATGAGGACGCCTTCGCCATCCGACCAACATACCAAATCAGCCTCAGAATCCAAAAGAATCTGCTCCGGATAAACCATGGCATGCACGCCGCCAACGATTATGGGGACTGAGGGTAAAACGCTTCTGGCCTTATGGGTCATTCCAACCAGCCAATTGTGCTCGGTGGAAAAAACAGAAAAACCGACGATCCGTGGGCTCAATGATTTCAGCGTAGCAATAATATCCGGCTCGAAAGTTTTAATCAGGACATCCATACGATAACCTGCCTTTCGCAGGTGCGCATCTAGCGCTAACACCCCGAAATACGGCATGGGGTATTGCTGAACGATAACAATGTCCACGCCTCCAACGTCTGTTTTTGGTTGCGGTGATGCTGTTGGCTTATGTCTTCCTGCCATGTTCAATGTGATTTCTGCCTTGATTTAGGCGGAGAGTAAATGGGTAGATGGCTATGATCGGAGATACTATGATTAAGCAGTTTATTTTCTTTTCATTTTTAATGATTGTTTTATCAAAGAAAGTTTATCCAGTTCAGCATTTATGCGGCCGGTCAATTCATTAAAAAGGATCTCTAATTTTTTAATGTGGACTTTGGTAATCTGGTCTATTTGTTGCGTAACGGAACTTAAAATCCTTATATTCATTTCATTGGTATTTTTTATTTCATTTAACCAGTTAGTAATAAAATCGATTGGGGCTTCGCTTAAATCTTGTTTTTTTATTGACACAAAAATGCCAAGCATGGAAAAATAGGCATCGAGTTGCGAAGTCGCGATAATACAGGAATCAAACATAGCGGTTAAGAAAACGGCGTCCTTTGACTTAGTTAATAACGCCTTTATTTCCTTTGATTCTTCAAACAATTTATTACGCATATCAAAAACTTGAAAATCTATGGCGTAGGCCTTAAAATTGAAAAGGATAAATAACAAGAATAAAAAAGAAATTGTTTTTTTCATATGCCCTCCCTTGCTATTATTCTGAGCGCAAATCTTCTTTCAAAAACTCCTGGATTTGCTGGAATCAAATATAGCGCCGTTATCGATACCGTATCCTGCCTCTATTACGGTATAACCATTTTAGAAATCGATATGCTGCATTTCGCTATGCTTGTCTCTTTCGATTTTGGACTTATTTGGTATTTATCGATTGCAAGCAACTTATTGGAATTCTCTATATTATACATAAAATCGGCGAGCTGCTCCATCTGCGCCTCGCAGTTCAAATTCAACAGATATTTCTTCGACGAACTCAAATCTTTTACGCCGGCCGGCTTCATATCAACAAGATATACCGAACTTTTATCTGCCAGATTTTCAATCTCTTTCAGAAAAGAGGTTATCTCCTCATCTTCTGATTTTGCGGTGCTTAGAAAAGAAGTATATTTAGCGACCTCAGACAATATCCTATCCTTCTGAACCACTATATGCGTATTTCTCCTGATCGCTGCCTCTTTTTCCTGAATCTCTTTATCTAGCGATTGCATCTTAGAGAAAATCGGCTCTATTATCAAACGGTCTAACAACGTTAATGCGATAAAAAATGCGGTAATATAAAGAACAAACTGTTCCTTTTTAGATAAACGCGTAAAAATTGTATGCAATGCCTGGAGCTTTATCATTCTTTTTGATAGGCCTGCTTTTCAAGCAGGCAGGTTATCTCAAAATCCGTTAGGTCCTTTAATCCTTCTTTTCTTTTCGAAGTATATTTGGTTTTTACTTCTTTGAAATAGTTTGATTTTTCCATACCGTCTACGAAAGAGAAAACTGTCGACATGGATTCGGCAGTGCCCCTTATAGAAAATTTACCTTGTGCATCGAAGCGGATATCGCTGAGTTCTACGTCCTCGGGAGTAACGCTGTACAAATCGGTTAATACTTCCAGGGAATAACCGCGCCCTGATAAATAATTTCTTATCAGGCTAACCTTAGAAAAATTATTTTCCAGGTCTTTTGCATCCTGGCTTAAGGGCTGATACTTTGCATTTAACTTCTTTAAATAGGCGCTATTGAAATAAACCTTGGATATCAATAGAGAGAATATTAAAACAAAAATTGTCAGGATTAAAATCCCTGTCTTAATCAAGTCCCTGCCCCTCTCCTCGAGCGCCTTCCTTAACTTTATCTCCTCGGGTATGAGGTCCACCTCCATCTCCTCCAAGGCAAAAAGAGAGGCAACCACGCTTAGAAATGAAGACTGTCTTCTTGCCTGAGAAGTCGCCTTTAAAATATTTTCTGGAATCGATAAGTTTCTAAAATAAGGCATGCGCCTTGCGGGCAAATATAAGGCTTCATTCAAAACTTTCTCCAGATCAGGCAACTCTTCCACTGCCCCGGTCAAAACAGCCGTATCAGGGCTCTTTTCAATGTCTTCGCTCTGATAGGCCTCAAGTGAGCTCTTCAGTTCTTCAGCGAATTTCATCTGATAGAGTTCTTTTTCCCGCATTAAATGCTGCGTGCCTATCGGAATACTCCTGATAAAGATCGGTTTGTCTTTGAAAACGATTACGAAATCCGTAAAACTTTCGTCTAAATGTATAACATTTATCGGCAGGTCGCCTGTCTTCAGTTTTAACATATTTGCCACGCCCCAAGCTACGCCCTCCGATGCAAGGAGGACCATTTCTAATTTAAGGCCTGCCTTGTGTAATATCTCAAACTGCCTCTTTATAATATCACGGCCTACAATCACAAGAAGGACCTTGGTGTAGCTATTCTTATAGGTGCCTATTTCAATATAACTGACTATAATGTCTTCCCGCGAATAAGGGGTATGCCTGCCTGCCTGCAGGTTTATAATCTCCTTTATCTCCTGCGGGTCAACAGAGGGTATTTCGATATTTTTGGTGATGACTAAATGCGAAGGTATGATATCTATAATGCTGTAACTCTTTAGCCTCAGCTCGCTAAAAGATGCATTGATAACTTTGGCTATATCGTCATCCGATAAGCCGGCGATACTGCGGCTTAAAATATTTACCAGTTCTTTTTTGTTTAAAGAGCCTCTCGCATGGACAAGTTTTAAATTATTACTGCTGAAGTCTATGCCCACTAAATCGCGATTGCTGACTCCGGGAAAACGGGCAAATTTTTTAATATTAATCGCGGACATACCCTAAGACTCCTGCCAGTATAAAATTTTCCCACCCTGGTCTACTATACAGACTACCCTGGCTGTATTCTTTCTATTGTTCAGTTTCGCTAGCGCTTCAATCATAAAATAATGTGAACTAGTAGTCAGGTAGCGTTCGGAAATAGCATCAATCTGTAATATTTCGGCATCGGTGAGAGGATAGGCTTTATTCAGTCTTGACGCTATACCGGAAGGGTCATCGAAGATGTTATCATCGACGGTCCCCTCGAGCCCATCGTTACCGTAACGAAAATTTAAAATCTTATCCGTATTCTTCTCGCTCAACCCTAATGCTAAAAGAACGGCCCTGGGGGCGGTATTGACATTAACCTTGCCGTCGCCATAAATGGTAATATATTTTTTTATCTTCGTAAAAATATCTTCGGTCATGCCACTAACCAAAAGGACCTCTTTCAAGACTTCAAATTTGGCGTCCTTTGCCTTATAGGGATACTCAAGGCCCCTGTAATACTGGTTCTCTGCGCCGGATAATCCGCTATCTTTATCGCGCCAGTCAATAATAGATACGGCTAATTCCTGAGCCAGCATCTGGTCAGAATCAATTACGATCCTAAGAAGGCGTTCTAAAACCGCAAGGTCTATTTCGTTTATATTAATCTTTCCCTCTTCATCGAACGCGCCATAGCGAATTCCCCCTTGGGCAGATTGTCCATCATAATTATAGCAAATATCTACCGTTCCATCGCCAATTTCTATACCTTGAAATGCGCTGGTATCATTACTTAAGGGGTCATTCAAGGCATAATAATTTTTCGGGTTCTGGCTTTCTTTCCTGATTTGTACAATTGTCTTGTTTACGGCTGCCTCAGCAATAAGATACAACTTATCCCTCTCTTCTAAACGCTGGACTAAAACTAGCTTCTGCCTAATTTCATAACCTAAAATTACCGCAAAAGTAGATAATAAGCAAAGGGACCAGAGGGCAATTATTAATATACTGGCCTGCGTATTGCCCCGAGGGCTAACCGCTGACCGGGATGCTGACTGTCTTGGTAAACTTGAAGTTCTGAACGCCATCTTTAAATTCTAACTCTATCCTTACTGCCAGAAGCAGTGCCCCCGTCAAACATTCATCTTCCCAGACATATTCCTTTTTATTTTTGTCATAAATGTAATATTGGAATTTTAAAGACTCTATCTCCGTAAGTGATTGCCGTATCATGCCAGCTTCATTAGAGAAAACCTGTGAAAAATCCCTCTCCTCTCTCTCTAATATTTGTCTGGAGGGTTCGTAAGAATAAATTATCTCTCCCACGGTTATTTTCTGTAATCTGCGGCTATTTATTATTGTGGCGAATTCAAACCTTTCGCTTCTACCCGAAAAATGAATACCGCTGAATTGCACGGCGTTTCTTAAATCGCGGGCGAACTTATCAAAGAAAATATTTAAATCTTCCTCGACTATATTTTTATTAACCCTCTGCCAAATCCTTATGCCGTTGTTAAAGGTTGCATAAATTGCCAGAGAAATAATGGATAATATCGCCACAACAATAAGCAACTCAATAAAGGTTACGCCAAAACTATTCTTTTTCATAAATTGCGTATGCGCTTCTTAAAAGGCTTACCCTCCTTTTGCCTTCCTGCCAGGAAAGAATCAAATCTACTCTGTAGAGACTTTTGGTTTCACCAAGCGGCCCATAGCTTAGATTCCATCTAAAATTTTTATTTCTGCCTAAAAATTCGCCTTCTCTTTCTATATCGGCCCGGGGGCCGAGACGGCGCAGCTCATCCTGCGCATCCCAAATTTTTTCGTCTGCCCAAGGAGCGACTCTAAGATAATTAGAGTAATAGCCAAAGGCATCCAGGGAGGCAAAAAACGCCTCATGTATCAATACTATCCCCAATGCTAAAACAGCAGTTGCTATCATTACCTCGACAAGCGTAAATCCATTATCACTCCCAATTCGTGATATCATCTGCGCTTTCTACCCCGTCCTTGCCCAGGGAATATAAATCGTAGTCAGCGGAACGATGCTCTCCGGGGTTCTTGTATTTGTATTCCCTCGCCCAGGGATCTACGGGTTTCCTTTCCAAGTACGGGCCATTCCAGTTATTGGCGGAGCCGGGCTTAGTTAATAAAGCATTCAGGCCTTCTTCCGTGGAGGGGAAATTACCGTTATCCAGCTCATACAGTTTTAAGGCGGTAGCAATATTAGATTGAATGTCTGCGCGGGCAGCGGTTATACGCGCCTGTTCGCCTCTGCCTGTCAGCCTGGGCATCACCATAGCCACTAATGCCCCGATGATTATTACGACGAGCATAAGCTCAATTAATGTAAAACCCCTGTTTCGCATATTTACCTCCCCTCGTAATCTTCTTTCCCCAGATATTCTCTCCATTTTTCCTCAAATTCGGTAAGGCTGCGTATGTGATACGGATAAGCAACTTTCAAGGCCTCCTCTAACGATTTTCCATCGCGTAATTCCCGGCAAAAAGCAGCAAAGGCATATGAACCGTATTTCTCTATCAAGAAGCCCACCAGGGAAACCGCTTGTATATAATAAGTGTTGATCAGATTAGTCCCGCTTAAAAACAAGACTCCCCTCTCCCCGCTTTTTGTAAGCGTAGAACGAATATATACCTTGTCTGTCTGCGTAATATTCCTGATATCCAATTTTATCATATCTTCTAAGGAGAGTACCGAATCGCTATCGAAGAGCCGCCTGGCTATAGCTTTTACCTGCCTTCTCTTCGCCTCTTCCTCCCACTGTGCCACGCCTTCATCTAACCAGAGGGCTATCTCGCCTTTAAAGCCTACAAAGTCCCTGAAGATCAGATGTGCAATTTCATGAGGAAGGAGCGATTCAATAAACCCCTGACTCCAGGCATAACTTATAATGGCTTTATTTTTATACTCTGCCACCCCTTGCGACCATTGAGGCTGGCCTGTTGCTTTTAAAAATGACTCATGGTCAGGATAGATATAAATCTTTACTCTTTTATCCCAGATCCAGAACTCAGTATACCTGGGGTAACCGAGCTCTGTGGCGATATTACGGTAATAAACCTCTGCCTTATCCAATATTTCTTTAGCAAGCTTTTCCTCTCCTATAAAATAGACAATAAAGTGCTCGCCGTTTAGGTCGTTCCATTCCTGGGGCAAAGAGCAGTTTACGAAAACAAAAAAAAGAGAAAAAACCAAAACGCTGATTAAAATTCTCATTTTTGCCGCGCCCTATCGGCTGCTATCGGCCTTTATCTTGCCATAACATTAATCTCGAATATCGGCAGGAGCATTGCCACTACAATAAAACCCACAATGAGGCCCATTACTAAAATCATCAAAGGCTCTAAAAGGTTGGTCATTATTTTCATCGCTTCATCGGTATCGCGCTCATAGCTGTTTGCTACCTCTCCAAGCGCCTCGCTCAATTTTCCTGATTCTTCTCCTACGATTATCAGGTTGCTTATAAAAAGCGGGAATAACTTTGAGTTTTTAAGGCTTCTGCCGAAAGACCCGCCCTGTTCCAGTTCTCTGTAACTTGCTTTAAGCCTTTCTTTCATAATCTCATTATCTACTACGGGAATAGCTACCTCAATTGCCTTCAGTATGGGTATCCCGCTTTTTATCAGAAGCTCCAAAGTGCGGCTGAAACGGCCGAGCTCTGCTTTAAGCATAAGTTTTCCGAATAAAGGAAGGTGGATTTTCAGGCGGCTTAAAAAGAATTTTGCGGTTTTTTGTCTCGCCTGCCTCCTGATGATTAAAACAACGAGCGCTAAAATTACCCAGAGCCACCAGTGGCGGAGCCCGTTGCTTACGGAAATCAAAATCCGGGTTGCTAGAGGTAGCTCCTGCCCCATATTAACGAATATCTTCATTAAGCGCGGTATTACAAAGGTAAGCATAAAAATTATGGTGGCGAGGCCCACAACCGCCATAAGGATTGGGTATGCCAAGGCCATGCGGAAACGGGAAAGGATCTCTTCCTGTTTTGCGCGATAATCCGCAATCCTTAAAAGCGCATCAGAGAGTGCGCCGCTATCTTCTCCGGTACGAATCATCGCAACATAGAGAGAAGAAAACGCCTGGGGGTACTGCGCCAGGACAGAGGAAAAGGTAGCTCCGTCTTTTACCGCATTATGAATATTTTTAAGAATATTTTTTAAATTCTGATTTTCTGACTGTTCCCGGATTATATTAATGGCGTTTAAGATGGGGACACCGGACTTAAGGAGCGTAGCTAATTCGCGGGTAAAGATGGTGGTATCGCGAGATTTTATTTTACCAGAGGGCCGGGGATATTCCTGCGCTGGAGCGGTATGCCTGTATTCTTCTATATGCACAGGGACATACCCCAGAGAATTCAACTTTTCAATTGCCTCTTTCTCGGACTGCGCCTCAACGGTGGACTCGATTATCTCCTGGGGCCCTTTCTTGGCGCGATATTTATATATAGCCATCGTTGTACTCCTTAAATCAACCTACGGCTACCCTAGCCTTTAGGCCGGGGCCTGTCAGGGGTTGATACTGAGCCGCATTCCTCCCAGCCCTAAAAGGGCAGGGTTGCCAAGCGGCGAACGTATGAAATACCTAAAAATTACCCGGCAGGAGTCGCTTATTTTTTAAGTTCTGCCTGCACGTATTTATTCAGCCTTGCCCTCTGGGCGCCGGTTATGTCCAGAAAACAGATAGCGATATTATAACTCTGTTCGGATTCCTGCTCTTCTATTCTTACTACCCTGGCTAAACATTCTATGGTTTCTTCGCCATTGGGTAATTCTACCTTTACTTCCAAGATTGAGCCGATAGGCACCTTTTCGCTGGAGATAAAAACCAAACCGCCTGCAGCAATATCTTTAGTAACACTGAGCTGTTCGGGGCTAAAACCTCTTTTTATCAAATCCTGCTGTGTTTTAAAAACCTTGTAACGCAAGTTTGCCTCGCAACTTAGGCGCAGGTAAGCCCTTCTATCGAATTGCGAAGGCCAAAGGAGCTCCTCCTGGCCAGGCCCAGCCGTAGAAATCTGCGCTTTCCTTTCTGTTTCTGCCTGCTCTTCTATGGAAGTAACCTTCATTACCTCTTCGGGAGTGGTTATGCCGTTGATTGTTTTCTGCCAGCCGTCCTGACGTAAGGTGTGCATGCCGCTTAAGACAGCTGCCTTTTTTATCCGGCTGGATGGCGTCTTTTTTAAAACCAAATCTTTTATTGCTTCGTCTATTAATATTACTTCATAAATAGCCGTCCTGCCGAAAAAACCTGTAAAATTACAGTTAGGGCAACCTTTGCCCCTGAATATCCTAATCTCTTTTGATTTTATCCCTGACTCTCCGGAAATTAATTCTTTTAATTCCTCGGGGACTTTATTATCCTCATATTTACATTCGGGACAGATTACCCTGATAAGCCGCTGCGCAATAAACGCCTCGACGCTGGAAGCAACCAGATACGGCTCAACACCGATATCTACCAATCTGGTAATACCGCTGGCAGCATCGTTGGTGTGCAGAGTAGAAAATACCAGGTGCCCGGTTAAAGCCACGCGTATGGCGATCTCTGCAGTCTCTAAATCCCTTACTTCGCCTACCATTATTACGTCAGGGTCATGGCGAAGGATACTGCGCAGGCCCCGGCCGAAATCCAGGCCGATCTCGGACATAACCTGTATCTGGGTTATGCCGGACATCTCATATTCAATAGGATCTTCAATGGTAATAATCTTCCGGTCTTTGGTATTGATTCTGCTTAAACACGCATATAGCGTGGTCGTCTTTCCGCTTCCCGTAGGGCCGGTAACAAAAATTATTCCGTGCGGTTTAAGAATCAGGCTTTCTAAAATCTGTAAATCTCTTTTTGCTAAACCTAATTTTTCCAGGTTAAAGAGCATCTGTGTAGGGAGGATGCGTATGACTACGCTCTCCCCGAAGGGCGTAGGTATGGTGGAAATCCTTAAGTCCAGCACCTGTTCCTGGACTCTTACTATTGCCCTCCCGTCCTGGGGGAGCCGGCGCTCTACAATATTTAGATTAGACATAATCTTGATGCGTGAAATTATGGCGTTTAGGAAACTCTTGATCTCGGGCGGGACATTGGTATCATAGAGTATGCCGTCTATACGGTAGCGTAATATGACCTCGCCTCTATAGGGTTCTACGTGGATATCTGTCGCGCGCTTTCTCCAGCCTTCCAGGATTATCTGATTGACCAACTTTATTACCGAGGCATCTCCGGCCAGCTTCTCGATATCCTCTACCGTTTCCTGGGCCGCCGTGGTTGCCATTTCATCCTTAGAAACAGCGGATGAAATCTTCCCCAAAGTATCGGCTACCAGTCCGTAATATTTCTTCAGGGCCTCCAGTATATCGTCCTCGCAGGAAAAGACCATAGCTATATCTAAACCTAACTGCGTCCTTATATCATCCTGTGTCTTTATATCCAAGGGGAATGACACGGCAATAGTCAATAGCCTGTCTTTTATCTCAACAGGAATAAATTTATAATAGGAAGCGATCTTTAAGGGGACCTTCTCGATAACCGGCTTAGCAATGGACATGCTTTTTAAGTCAAGGCAGGTGAGTTTCAGTTTTTCCGCCAGGATATTTAAAATATCCCTCTCGGGCAAGAGGCCCCGCTTAACCAAAACCTGCTGCAGGCTGGATCCGGATGCGCCTATTTCCTTAAGAAGGGATTCGGAGTCTTTTTTAGTGAGGAGGCCCTTTTCTACTAAAGCTTCTGATAAGACTATGTCTGTTTTTTTCGGCATATATGATGAATCACTCGAACTTTTTGGAGAGGTAGCTGCTCATATATTGCTTATACCGCCGGATAACCCCATCCATATCGCCTTCGGAAACCAATACCAGCTCTAATTTTAAGCCTCCTGCTTCTTCTTCCGCCCTCTTTAATGCCCAGACATCCAAAGGATTGGTTATGGCAATGGTTACCGAGAATTTATCTTTGCTAACTGGAAAACACCTGTAATCTAGAATCAGGGATGCGCTAAAATTCTTAACGAGCCCCCAGTCAATGTATCTATTCTTCAGGCTGACAACCCGGATATCAAACTGCGCGGCTAACACAGCCAGTAAATCCTGTTCTTTGAGCTGGCTCTTTCTTGCTAATACGGTTCCCAAAAATTCTTTAGTTTTTTTCTGCTCTTCTATTGCAGCATCCAGCTGTTCAGAACTTATCAGCCCCTTATCTACAAAAATCTCACCCAGCTTCTTTTGGCTTCTGATCACTTATGCCAGGGCCCCGATTAAATAGAATTTCTCTTCGGTTTCGCTATCCATTCTGCCCGCGATAATCTTCTCGCAGCCTTCGAGCGTCTGCTCAAGGCTGACGTATTCTCCCTTTTTACCGGTATAAGCCTCTGCGACATAAAACGGCTGTGTCAGGAAATTCTGCAGTTTTCTGGCGCGTTCATAAATAATGCGGTCTGCGGAAGACAACTCATCGATCCCTACAACCAGGACAATGCGCCTTAGATCTTCGTATCTCTGAAAAATCCTAACCGTCTCCTGGGCAATGTCAAAGTGCCTTTTACCGATAATATCGATATCCAGGTTAGCGCAGGACGACAGGAGCGGGTCTACCGCAGGATATAAACCTAACTGTATGCGTTCGCGGGAAAGCACCAGGATTGAGTCCAGAAAGCTAAAGATGGCAACCACGGCGGGGTCAGTCAGGTCATCAGCGGGGACATATACCGCCTCAAAGGAAGTTATCGAACCGCCCCCCTCCTGGGTTGTCCTTATCCTCTCGTGGAACTCACTTGCCTCGGAGACCAGGGTAGGCTGATAACCCGTCTCCGAAGGAACGCGGCCGAGGAGCGTGGATATCTCGGCCCCTGCCTGAACAAATCTGAAGATATTATCGCAGAAAAGCAGGACGTCCTGGTTCTTCCTCTGGATAGATTCAGCCATAGTAATGCCGGTCATGGCTACGCCAAAACGCGCCCCCGGAGGTTCGTTCATCTGGCCGAAGACCATCATCGTCTTAGACAGAACATCGTGCTTTACCAATTCATAGTAAAGCTCATTACCTTCGCGGATACGCTCGCCTATTCCTACGAATACGCAACTGCCCTGATATTTTTTAACAATGTGCTGAATAATTTCCAGGGTCAAAATACTTTTTCCCAGGGCGGCTCCGCCCAAGATACCCGTTTTACTCCCCTTTACGACGGGGAAAAGCAGGTCGATAACCTTAATCCCCGTTTCCAGGACTTCAAAGGTTTTCTGGGCAGCCTCTTTGGTTTTGACGAAGCTCCCCATATCAGGCTTTCTGATATTGAACTTTTCTAAAGATTTGATATCGCCTTTTTGGTCTATGGGCTCTCCTAACATATTGATGATGCGCCCGTAAAGCGCTTCCCCGGCCGGTATCTGAATGGGAGTGTTGCTTGCTAAGGCCTCTGCATTACGCTGCAGGTTTATAGTAGAATTGATGGCAATGCAACGGGCAATATTCCCGGTCAGATGCTCAGCGACTTCTAAGACGATTTCCTCCGCGTTTACCGTCTGGGTATAGATAACGTTGAAAATATTGGGGACATCGCCTGAGTTTGAAAATTTAACGTCTACCACGGGCCCCTGGACGGCTACCACCCGCCCTTTGCTTTTTATATTAGTTTTCTCTACTGGCATAGAGCAGCCTCGCCGCAAAAAGTTCGCGCATATTACGGTCAATCAGTTCGTGCCGGACACGGAAATATTCGAGCTTGAGTTTTCCATCCATTTCTTTTAATTTCTGGTGGCTTTCTTCCAGGTGTACGAAACGCGCGGCAAATTCCGCTAAGCGGCTTAAGCCGAAAATCTCGTAAAATTTCTGCCCCATCCATATGAATACCAAATATTCTATAATATCTTCGAGCCTCGATTCTAAAATGACGTCTATCGCTCTCGGCCCTGTCTCCGGATGCTTTAATGAAGTCAGCACAAAAGGCAGAAACTGGGATACCTCCACCCGCTGCACTGTAAATGAAATGGGCCGCGGATAAACTACCTTAAGAGGCCCAAATTGGCCTTCAGAAATCTGGCTCATAACATAGTCCCGCATTTGCACTGCCTGTCCATACCGCTCTTCCTCAGTGATACCGCCAAAGGCAACAAAGGGAATCTTCGTTTCGCGCAGATACGCCTTGCCGCGTTCACCGATAACAATGAGTTTTCCCGGAGATTTCTCTAATTCTACCAGCGCCTGATTTACCACCTGCATATTAAGCCCGCCGAGGAGCCCGCTATCAGAGGTAACCGCCACTATTGCCTGAGCCCTGTTACCGGGATTCAAAAATATATGCTCAGCACTCGAGATGTTAATAAGCTCAAAGAAACTTTCTATGGTTAGTTGTAATTTCTCAAAAGTTTTAATCTTCTTTTCCAATGCCTTGAATTGCGATACTGCTATGGCCTTTAAGACCTCTACCAGAGAAGAAAGGCTGCGGGTAAATTCTAAATCTTTTTTTAGGCTTGAGATGGTCTTCATTGACTATTTTATTGCCGACTTTAAATATTCCTTTAGCGACCCTTCTACTTTCTCCCTGGCCTCATCGGTTAATGCCTGGCTCTGGCGTATGTCTTTAGAAAACCCCGGATAACGCTTTTCCGTGAATGCCAGAATCTCCTGCCTAAATTGCCTTACCTGGCCGGAGGACAGGTTATCCAGAATCCCGTGAGCCAAGGCATATAAATATAGCACCTGTTCTTCCATAGCAACGGGTTTATTTTTATCCTGGATAATCAACTGGTTTATTGTCTCGCCCCTCCTCAGTTTGGCCTCCGCGTCTTTGGAGAGCCCGGTGGTACGTAATTGCGTCATCTGCAAGAGTTCTTTGTATTGCAGGTAGTCAAGGCGCAGAGACTTACTCAACTCTTTCATCGCCGGCCACTGCGCTTTGTTTCCTATACGCGAAACCGATAAGCCAAAATCTATTGCCGGCTTAAAGCCCTTGTTAAATAATGAGGTCGCAAAATATAGCTGGCCGTCGGTCATGGAGATTATATTTGTGGGTATGTAACCCGTGACATCGCCCTGCAGTATATCCACGATGGGGAAAAAGGTCATTGAGCCCCCTCCTAATTCCGGCTTAAGGTAACCGGCACGTTCCATTAACTGCGAATGTATGTAAAATATATCTCCGGGATAGGCCTCTCTGCCGGGGGCGCGCTCTAAAAGCAGGGATATCTGCCTGTAGATCCAGGCGTGTTTGGTCAGGTCATCAAAAACAACGAGGACATCTTTACCTTTATACATAAAATACTCGCCTAAGGTACAGGCAGCGTAAGGGGCAAGGT
>Ga0315294_10000169_pt1 | contig 69211 bp, 58 predicted proteins | sample YL17G13_40_MG_FD_203626 | JGI IMG/M metagenome (GOLD analysis project Ga0315294, IMG submission 203626) | Sediment microbial communities from Yellowstone Lake, YNP, Wyoming, USA - YL17G13_40 | ecosystem: Environmental > Aquatic > Freshwater > Lake > Sediment | place: USA: Wyoming | collected... | reverse complement strand
GCATCAAGGTGATGGCAGAGATGGACATCACCGAGCACCGCCTGCCCCAGGACGGCCGCTCCCGCATGGCGTTTGCCGACACCCTGTGCGACCTGCGCATCTCTACCATCCCCACCTCCCACGGCGAGAGCGTGGCCATCCGCCTCCTGGAGAAGACACCCTCCTTCCGCTCCCTGGAAAGCCTGGGCTTTGACCGGGCCGACCTGGATGCCTACCGCAAGGTGTTCACCCGGCCCTTTGGCATGGTGCTGGTTACCGGCCCCACCGGCAGCGGCAAGTCCACTACCCTGTACTCCACCCTGCAGGAGATCAAGGACGAGGTGCCCCGCCCCCGGGTGATCACCGTGGAAGACCCGGTCGAGTACGAGATTGACGGCATCAGTCAGATCCAGACCAAGCACAAGATCGGCTACAGCTTCTCCCTGGCCCTGCGCCATATCGTGCGCCATGACCCGGATGTGATTATGGTGGGAGAGATCAGGGACGTGGAAACCGCCAAGCTGGCGGTGCAGGCCGCGCTCACCGGTCACCGCGTGCTCTCCACCTTCCATACCAATGACGCCGCCAGCGCCCTCACCCGCCTGCTGGATATGGAGGTGGAGCCCTTCCTGGTGGCCGACTCGGTGCTGGCGGTGGTGGGGCAGCGCCTGGTGCGCAGTATCTGCCCCAAGTGCAAGGAAAGCTACCCGCCCCCCGAGCAGATCGTTGACCTGATGGGGCTGGACCGCGCTGCCGGAGCACCCGTGCTCTGGCGGGGCACCGGGTGCCGCCACTGCAGCCATACCGGCTATCGCGGCCGTACCTCCGTCTATGAGCTGCTGCTGGTGGACGAGGCCATCCGCTCCCTGGCGCTCGCCCGCCGCTCCAGCGATGAAATCAAGCAGGCGGCCATCGCCTCCGGCATGCGCACCATGCTCGAAAACCTGCTGCTCAAGGTCCGCGGCGGCCTCACTACCGCAGAAGAGGCCCTGCGTTTGGGCCTCTTTGAGAGCTCATACTGAAGTTCGCCCGAGGAGTTTGTCAGTGCCCGTGCATTTTCCTGACCCGGTTACCCCTGCCGCCGAGCAGATGGAGCTCGCCGGTCAAGATCCTTTGCTGGGCATGCTGCTGGAATCCCGCCAGCTCAACCGCCAAGACCTGGAGACCGCCCTGGCCCGCCTCGCCGACTCCAGCCGCTGGCTGGGCGATGTGCTCATGGACCTGGGCATGATTACCCCCGGCGACCTGGCCGACTTGCTTTCCTCCCACCTGGGCTTCCAGAAGGTGGACCTCTCCAGCTATCCGGCCGAGCTGTCGGCGGTTTCCCTGCTCCCCGAGCGCCTGGCGCTCGCCAGCCGCTGCCTGCCCCTTTCCGTGACCGACCGCACCGTCTTTGCCGCCATGGTCAACCCCCGGGACGAGGTGGCGATCGCGCTGCTTTCCGCGCGCTCGGGCTTGAAGGTGGAGCCCATGGTGGCGGTGGAGCGCGACCTGCGGCTGGCGGTAGAGCGGCTGCACCACCGCCTGCAGGGCGAAGCGGCCCCGGCGCCGGAACCCGCCCCCGACGCTCCCGCCCCGCCCGTCGGACCCCAGGAGATCTTGCACATTGACGACCTGCTGCACCTGATGCTGGAGCGCCGGGCCTCCGACCTGCACCTGTGCGTGGGCAGCCCCCCCTTCATGCGCGTGCACGGCGTGATGGAGGCCATTGACTACGAGAAGCTTACCGCCAGCAAGATGAAGGAGCTGATGTACGCCATCCTCACCGACGACCGCATCGCCCAGTTCGAAGAGGATTGCGAGCTGGATTTTGCCTACGGCGTGCCCGGCCTGGCCCGCTTCCGGGTCAACATCCACCGCCAGCGGGGTACCCCGGGGGCGGTGTTCCGGGCGGTGCCGGTGGACCCCCCCACCCTCGCCGACCTGCGCCTGCCCCCGGTGTTCAAGCAGCTTACCGAGCGCCTGCGCGGCCTGGTGCTGGTCACCGGCCCCACCGGCAGCGGCAAGTCCACTACCCTGGCCGCCATGATCAACGAGATCAACCAGAATCGCCGGACGCACGTGGTCACCATCGAGGACCCCATCGAGTTCCTGCACCGTAACGCTAAGTCCGTGATCCTGCAGCGGGAGGTGGGCAGCGACACCAAGTCCTTTGGCGCAGCCCTCCGCCACGTGCTGCGCCAGGACCCAGACGTGATCCTGATCGGCGAGATGCGGGACCTGGAAACCATCGCCGCCGCCGTCACCGCCGCCGAAACCGGCCACCTGGTGTTTGCTACCCTCCATACCACCAGCGCCGCTCAGACCGTGGACCGCATCATTGACGTCTTCCCCCCCCACCAGCAAACCCAGATCCGCATGCAGCTCGCCTCCGTGATCGAGGCCATCATCGGCCAGTGCCTGCTCGCCGACCTGGGCGGCGGCCGGGTGCTCGCCCAGGAAATCATGGTCGCCACCTCCGCCATCCGTACCCTGATCCGGGAGGGCAAGAGCCACCAGATGAGCGCCGTTATCCAGTCCGGCGGCAGTGTGGGCATGCAGACCCTGGACCAGTCGCTGCGAGACCTGGTGGTGCAGGGCCGGGTGGCGCCCGATATCGCCGCCGCCGCCGCCAACGATCCCGCCGAGTTCCGAGCCCTGCTCTCCATGCGCTGAGCCACAAAGGGGCGTCCGCACTCAGGCCTCGGGCAGAGGCAGGGTTACCACCTCGGCCCGGGCCGCCGCCAGGTAAACCGCCTCCACCAGCTCCAGGGCCTTCAGCGCCTGCTCGCCGTCGGTAAGCGGCGGCTGGTCCGTCAGCACGCAGGTGGCAAAGTGGCGGATCTCCTCCCGGAAGCCCGCGGGGTCATCATGCGGCAGCTCCACCGGCACGAAATCGCCCATCGTGCCGTCGCGCTGGCGCCGGGCCACCTGCAGCCCCCCCACGTTGTGGATCACCCCCTCGCGGCCGTAAAGCCACAGCGCCTCGTACCAGGGGAAACGCCCCACCGACCAGCTGATCGCCATCTCCCCCACCGCCCCCCCGGCAAATTGCAGGGAGATGGCGGCCGCGTCCTCGCCCCGCACCGCGGTGATGCCCGTGTGCTGCGTGAAGGCGGCCACCCGGGTCACCTCCCCGTTGAACCAGCGCAGCAGGTCCAGCCGGTGGGTGCCCGACCCCGCCACCGCCCCGCCCCCCAGGGCCTCCGGGTCGGCCAGCCAGTGGTCGGCCGGTGGCGCCACCCACTGGTTGTGGTCAATGCGGCTCAGGTAGAGCTGCCCGATGGCCCCGTCTGCCAGCAGCTGGTGAATGGCCTGGTGCTGGTTGGCATAGCGCTCGCAGTAGGCTACCATGAACTTGATCCCCGCCCGGTCGGCGGCGGCGATCATCTCCCTGGCCTCGGCGCGGGTGCGGGCGATGGGCTTCTCGCAGAGCACGTGCTTGCCCGCCTGCGCCGCCTCCAGCATCACCGGAGCGTGCAGATGGTGCGGCAGCAGGATGTCTACCGCATCCACGTCCCGCCGTGCCAGCAGCTCCCGGTAGTCCTGGTGCACGCCCACCTCGCCGCCCGCCAGCTGGGCCGCCTGCTCGGCGGCCGCCTGGTCCAGGTCACAGACCGCGCTCACCCTCACCAAGTCGCCCAACCGGCGCATCCCCTTCAGGTGCGCCCGGCTGATCCCCCCGCAGCCGATCAAACCCAACCGCAGCCCATCTGCCATGCTCGCCTCCTCCCACCTTTCCCTGCCGGGCCGCCTCCCCAGTTCGCAGGCGGCGGAGTGTTCTCCTCCCCACACAAAAGCGGGCGGGGCCTCGTGAGGCCCCGCCCGGGACTGCCGGTGGCTGTGCGGTCAGCAGTCCTGTTGCTGACAGCTAAACGGCACAGCCACCTCGTTGGTCGGATTTATTCATATCCACACCACCTCCTTTCATTGCCCAACAGCCTACCCCGGGTGCGGCGGCATGTCAAGGGCAATCAGCGGCGGCTCAGGGCAGGGGCAGGTTGGCAAAGCGGTAGGACAGCGCCTGCAGCCCCACCAGCTGCTGCACCGAGTACTGCACCGCCTGCGGGTCACGGCCGGCCAGGGCCAGGTCGAAATACCCGGTGATGCCGATGCCGGTGAGCCGCCGGTTGCCGTCATACTGGTACTGGTGGGCCACCGAGAAGGGCGCCGCCGGGCTCCCCTCCCCGTCCACCACCACCAGCTTGTGGCCCTGCCATTCCTCCACGGCCGGGGCCGCCTCGCCCCGGGGGAAGGAGAGCGCCAGGCGCAGCACCAGGCACTCCTTGCCCGCATCATCGCTCCCCGGCCCCAGGAATTCCACGCTCAGCCGGGTGCCGCTCAGCTCCTCCTCCTCACCAGGGCTGGCCCCCACCTCGAACTGGTAGGGGCGCTTGCTCTCATAGCAAACCAGGGCCCCCTGGAACTCCCTGAGCTGGGTGGCTCCCAGGCGGGTGCCGGTGAAGCTCACCTCCAGGTACTTGCGGTGCTTGCGGCCGGAGGCGCCGGGGGTGGTCTGGCACAGGGAGAGCTTGTGCCTGGTGTCGTCACTGGCGGTGGGCTCCCGGCACATGTCCACCACTCGCTCCAGCTCCTCCGGGGTCTTCGCCTCCACGAAAACGGTGATCGTGGTGCGGGACTGCATGCCTACCGGCCGCTCCAGGTCCCGCACCCGCGCCACTCTCTCCACCCCCACGCTGTAGGCGCCCACCACCTGGCGCGGCGCCTCGGCAGCGGCCACTACCGCCGCCAGCAGCAGCACCACGGTCAACGTCCCGCGCCACATCTTGCCCATGGCGTTACCAGACATGGATGGGATTGCTGTAGATCCAGGGGTAGGTTTCGTCGCCCACCGGCAGCCAGGCCTCCAGGCGGTAGAGCCCCTTCTCGGTTACCGGGTAGGCCAGCTGGTCCTGCCGGCCGGCGGGCAGGGGCACCCGCTCGCCGTTGCGGTAGAGCCGCAGCTCGGCGGGCAGGGGCAGGGCGGCCACCAGGCGCAGGCCAGGCCGCAACCTCGTCTTGTCGCCCATCAGGGCAGGCCGGCTGCCCGCCTGCGCGCGGCTTGCCAGCCGGAGCCTTCGCGAAGGCTGGAAGCTGAACCCGGTGGGGTCGGCGATCCAGTCAAAGGCCACATAGGCATGGCCGGCCCGCAGCGCCCCCAACACCGCCTCCTGGTCCAGCCGAGGCACCAGCAGGTGGGTGCTGGTATGGCGGAAGCTGCGCTCATAGCTGTCCAGCAGCAGGGAGAAGACCACCTGCCCCGGCGCCGCCCCCGCTGGCACCAGCCCGCCCAGCTTCTCCCGGTCCAGGGCGGCCATGGGATTGCCCAGCGGCCCCTGGGAAATCAGCTTGCCGTCCTCCCCCACCTTGACCGTGACCCCCCAGTGGGCGTGGGTGTCGTTCGCGGAGATGGCGGTCAGGTGCTGCTTCTGGCTCTCCCGGTCGTACCAGCGCAGGTATTCCGCCAGGTGGTCCTGCACAAAGGCAAAGGTCTCCTGCGGGTACTGCTTCAGCGCCTCCGCCAAGAGCAGCATGCGGCGAGTGGCATCCTCGGTGGCCACCGGCCGCTCCGTCATCGCCTCCTCCAGCTCCCGCATCTCCGGGCAGTTCACCCGATCGTAGTGGTGGTTATACACCTCCATGCCGGTAACCCCGCACAGCCCCCAGTCCGCCTCCCCGCGCCCCTCCGGGTGGGAGACGAACACCAGGCCGCCGGTGGCCAGCACCGCGTCCACCAGGGCCTGGTCGGTGGCCGGGGCGGCGGCATCCAGGGGAGCGCGTGGGTAGAGCAGGAAGCCCCTGGTCTCGGCCCCCGGGATGAAGAGCACGCCCTCGTGGCTCCCCTGGTAGCCGTCTCGGTACCAGTCCAGTTGCTGGGAGGGGTGGTCGCTCATCATCACCACCCTGGTGTTGGTGGCCTTGGCCGCGGGCAGGATGTCCTCCAGGGTGCCCCGGCTGTCGTGGCTGAGGTGCGAGTGCACGTGGATCACCGCGCGCACGTCAGACAGCCCCTGCGGTGGGGCGAGCTGCCGGCGAGCAGCGGCATACTTGACCACGTCCGCGTGCTTGGCCGCCAGCCGCTCGGGCCTCAGCCGGTCGAAGATGTCCGGGGGCGCCTGCGCCAGGGCCGCCCCGGCCCCCACCCACAGGGCCACCGCCACCGCCAGCCATGCCTTGCGCATCGCTCTGTCCTCTCTTACCGCACGTAGATGGGGCCGCTGTAGATCCAGGGCAGCACCTCATCGCCTACCGGCAGCCAGGCCTCCAGGCGGTACACGCCCTTATCCGTAACGGGGAACTTCAGCCGGTCCTTGAGCGCCTCCGGCTCCGGCAGGGGCACCGGCTGGCCGTTGCGCACCAGCCGCAGCTGGGCGGGCAGGGGCAGCACCGCCCCCAGGGTCATGCCCGGCTTGAAGGTAACCTGACTGCCCATCAGGGCCGCCGGCGGCTGCACGTTGGCATGGGGATCGTTCAGGAAGAAGAGGAAGCCGCTGGGATCGGCGATCCAGTCGAAGGCAACATAGGTGATGCCGCCCCGCAGGGAGCCCAGCACTGCCTCCGGTTCCAGCTTGGGCACCCAGATGTGGGTGCTGGTGTGCTTGAAGCTGCGCTCATAGGTGTCCAGCAGGAAGGAGAAGCCCACCTGCCCCGGCGCCAGCTCCTTGGGCAGGGGGATACCCAGCATCGCTACCATGTTGGCGTCCAGCTCCCCCAGCTTGCTCCCCAGGGGGTCCTCCAGCACCACCATGCCTTTCTGCTCGGTGCCCTTGACCGTGATGCCGAAGTTGGCATGCGAGTCATTGGCCGCCACCATGGTCAGCTTGTGCTTCTGCGTCTCCCGGTCCAGGACGGTCAGGTACTCGGTCATGGGTGACTGGATGGCGCCAAAGGCCTCGTGCGAGAACTTCTCCGCCCCCTTGATCAGGGCCAGCAGCTTGGCGGGGTTGCGCTCGATGTCGGCGAACTCGGGCCGGCGCTTGAGCTCAAAGTGCGTGTTGTACATCTCGGAGCCGGTCATGCCGTTGAGCGCCCAGGCCGCCTCGGGCCACTCCTCGATATGGGAAGCGAAGATCACCCCCTTGGTAGCCAGCACCGCATCCACCAGGGCCTGGCGGTCCTGGTAGGCGTCGGGGTCCAGGGGAACGCGGGGGTAGATGAGGAAGCCCCGCGCCTCCGCACCCGGGAAGAAGAGCACCCCCTCGTGCATCCCGCTGAACCCGTCCTTGAAGTAGTCCTTGGTCTGGGACGGGTGGTCGCTCATCATCACCACCTTGGTGTTGGTGGCCTTGGCGGCGGCGATGAGCTGCTCCAGGGTGCCCCGGCTGTCGTGGCTGATAAAGCAGTGGGCATGAATCACCGCCCGCACGTCCTGCCAGCCGGCATTCCCCAGGGTGTTCAGGTGCTTGCGGGCGGCGGCATACTTGACCACGTCTGCATGCTTGGCTGCCAGCCGGTCGGGGGTCAGGCGGGAGAAGACGTCGTCCTTGGCCGGCGCCTCCCCCCCTGCGGGCAGCACCAGGGCCAGCAGGGCGACCAGGGCCAGCAGCAACCACCAGTTCCTGTGCATCATCATTACCTCCCCAGCGCGGGATTCACAGCCCGAGGCCGAGCAGGTGGGACAGGTAGTCCACCACGGTAGTGGCGGCGGCAAAGCCGATGGCCACCTGCGCGATCCCCATATTGAACAGGCGTCGCCAGGCCGGCACCCGGCCGGAGGGATGCTCCCGGTAGCGGGCCAGCAGCTGCTTGCCTGCGGCTATACCGTTCGCTAACTGGCGGGGCGTTGCCTGCTTGGTGGTGATATGGCGCTGCAGCCCCGCCCCCAGCCGCCGCCAGGCGATGGAGGCGGCCAGGAAGATGATCAGGATGCCCAGCATCACCCCGCCGGGCCCGCCCTGCAGGGCCATGCGTTCCATAAAGGTGGTGAAGGCGCTGGCCCCGATGAGCAGGATGAAGGCCAGGGCCATCATGTTGGTGCCGCAGCGGGGATGCACCCGGGGCAGCAATCTCACCCGTTCCGGGATCAGCTCCTCCCCCTGCTCGATGGCGTGCACCGTCTGGTGCTCGGAAGCGTGAATGCCGCTGATGGGGGAGAGCCGCAGCAGCAGGAAAAAGCCACCCATCTCCGCCGCCATCAAGAGCAGCGTCCACAGGTAGCTGGGGGCAAAAAACCCCATCCCCGTGCCGTGGTCGGCCGCCAGCTTGGCCGTGAACAGGGGAAAGGAGCTGTAGCGCTCCACCAGCCAGGCCAGGCCGTTCACCGCCCCCCGGGCCAGGTAGTACATCAGGGTGAGCGCCACCCCGGTGAGCACCAGCCCCAGGTCGCCGGCGCCGCCCCGCTGCCCGCCCGTGGTCAGGTACACGCCCAGGGGGGTGGCCAGGCCGCCGATGCGGCTGGGGGCCACCGTGCCAAAGAGCGCCGCCATCAGGTCGGAGCGGGTGAGCAGCCCCTGGTACTGGCCTTGCTCGTTCAGCACCGGCGCCACCTTCAGCCCACACTGCTCGAAGGTCTTGGCGGCCTCGTCCAGGGTGTCCTGCGCTTGCAGGCAGTAGACCGGGCTGTGCATGATGGCGGCCACCGCCGCTGTGCGCAGCTCTTCGGGGTCCGCTCCCGGGCTGTGCTCCATATAGCGGATAACGTCGGCCTCCGACACCATCCCCATCACCGTGCCTCCCACCACCACGGGCAGGGCGGAGGTGGTGGCGTTGCGCAGCGCCTCCACCGCCTTGCCCAGGCCGTCATCAGGCGCCAGGCAGCGGCTTTCTTTTACCAGCTCTCTCACGGTCAGCATGCTCACCAGCTTCCTGGGTGGGGGCAGCGCGCGGCGCCGCCCCTTGCCATGGTCCACCCTCTATGCTATCATATTGCCCGTTCGCCGCTAACCCCGGGTGACTGCGATAGGAGATTTTCCTGATGGCCAATCGCTGTGAAGTCTGTGGCAAGGGGCCGCAGACTGGCTTCAGTATCAGCCACTCCCACGTGCGCACCAAGCGCCGCTGGCTGCCCAACCTGCAGAAGGTGCGGGCGGTGGTGTCCGGGCGCCGGATGAGCCTGAACGTCTGCGCCAAGTGCTTGAAGGCAGGCAAGGTGCAGCGGGCAGCCTGAGCGGCCGGGCTCACCTACTCATTTTCCCCGCTCTCGGACCGCGCTACACCGCCCCCGGCCGCCCGCAGCAGGTCTGCCACCTCGGCCCTGCGCAAGCTCCGGCTTTCCCCCGGCGCCAGGTCCCCCAGCTCTACCGGCCCGATAGCCACGCGCACCAGCGCCTGCACGGGATGCCCCACCGCCGCCAGCATGCGCTTCACCTGGCGCTTTCTCCCCTCGTATATGGTCAGCTCCACCACCGCCCCCACCAGCCGCGCCCGGGCGGGGGCGGTGCGCCCCTCCGCCAGCTCCACCCCCTGCTCCAGGCGGCGTAGCGCCGCCGCGCTGGGCCGGCCGGCCACCGTGGCCCGATAGGTCTTGGGCACCTGGTGCCGGGGGTGAGTGAGCCGGTAGGTGAAATCGCCGTCATTGGTGACCAGCAGCAGGCCCGAGCTGTCCACGTCCAGCCGCCCCACCGGGTGCAGCCCCGGCGCCGGCGGCACCAGCCGCAGCACCGAGGGCCGGCCCCGCTCGTCCTGGGCGGAGCTGACATAGCCCGGGGGCTTGTGCAAGGCCAGGTAAACGGCCGCCGGCAGGCTGACCTGCCGGCCCTCCACCTCCACCACGTCCCGGGCCGGGTCCACCTGGATCCCCAGCTCGGTCACCGTGCGCCCGTTAACCTTGACCCGGCCCTCCCGGATCAGGCGTTCGGAATCCCTTCTGGCGGCGACGCCTGCCCTTGCCAGCAGCCTTTGTAGCCTTAGCATAGGTCCTGATGCCCAGGGCCGCCAGCAGCAGCGCCAGCAGCCACTTTCCCCAGTGCCAGAGTGCAGCCCACCAGGCCCGGCCCATCTGCCGGGCCGCGTAGATGGCCACCCCGCGCCGCTCCCGGCCCCCCTCCAGCAGCAGGCAGCGCCCCACCCGTTCCCCCTCCCGGTAGGGGGCCCAGGCCTTTTCCACGCGGAAGGCGGCGCGCAGCGCTGGCCGCGTTCCCCGAACTACCACCTCCTGCAGGGTAGCTCCTGCCCGCACCGGCAGCCAAGCCTCTGTCCCGCCCCGCACCCGCACCCGGCCGGCTACCTCCCCGGCCCGCGCCAGCATCAGGGGCTCAAACTGGGCAAACCCCCATGCCAGTAGCCCCTCGCCGTCTGCCCACATGTCTGGGCTGTCCAGCACCACCGCCAGCAGCTGCCAGCCCCCCCGGGTGGCCGAGCCCACCAGGCAGTGGCCCGATTCCTTCACAAAGCCGGTCTTCACCCCGTCCCCGCCCGGGAAATCGGTAAGCAGCCGGTTCTTGTTGTGCACCAGGCGGCGCCAGGGCTTCCCCTCCCAGGAGACGGTGGTGCTCTTGGTGGCCACGATCTGCCGGAACAGGTCATAGCGCAGCGCCGCCCTACTGATCAAGGCCAGGTCATAGGCGCTGCTGTAGTGGCCCGGTTGGTGCAAGCCGTGCGGGTTCATGAAGTGGGTGTCCCGCGCCCCCAGCTGCCTTGCCCGCCGGTTCATGCGCACCACGAAGGCGGCCTCCGTGCCCGCCAGGTGCTCGGCCAGGGCGGTAGCGGCATCATTGGCGGACTTGATGAGCAGGGCAGTGAGCAGGTCCCGCACGCTCATGTGCTCGTGCGGCCGCAGCCACAGGGAGGACTGCGTGGTGTCGGCCGCCTGCTCGCTTACCTCGGCCGCCTCCTGTAGGCGGCCGCTTTCCAGGGTGAGCAGGGCGGTCATGATCTTGGTGGTGCTGGCCATGGGGCGGCGCTGGTGTGCCGAGCGCTCCCACAACACCTTGCCGGTGACCGCGTCCACCAGAATGGCGGCGCTGGCGCCCACCGGGGGCGGGGGCTGCGCCGCTGCCGGCGCCGCCAGCAGGGCCAGCAGCACCGGCAGTGCCCTAAGGGACGACCTCACTGCTCGATCCCTCGGGCCCCGCGTTCGGGTCGGGTAGTCTGGGCAGCTCCTCCACGCTGTAGAGGCCGAACTCCCGCAGGAACTGCTCGGTGGTGCCATAGGTCATGGGGCGGCCCGGGGTGGGCTTGCGCCCCAGCTCCTGCACCAGTTGGCACTGGAGCAGGGTTTCCACCACCCCCTCCACCTGCACCCCCCGGATAGCTTCGATCTCCGGGCGGGTGACGGGCTGGCGGTAGGCGATGATGGCCAGGGTCTCCAGAGCGGCCTTGCTCAGGCGCACTCGCCGCGGCTGGTGCAGGCGGGAAACCACCAGGGCGTATTCCGGCCGGGTGCAGAGCTGGTAGCCGCCCGCCACCCGCTGCACCTGCAGGCCGTGCTGGGCATACTCCTCCGCCAGCAGCCCGGCCAGCTCCACCACCGCCTCGCCCTCCACTTCCAGCGCCTCGGCAAGCTGGCTCAGCGCCACCGGCCGCCCGGCCACGAATAGCAGGCACTCCAGGGCGCGCAGCAGCTGGGGCACCCGCCCCGGCTGCGCCCGCAGCAGCTCTCCCTTAGGCACCTCAGCCAAGGATCACGATCTCCCCAAATAGCTGGCGCTGGCGCACCCGCGCCCGCCCCAGCTTCACCAGCTCCAGCAGTGCCAGGAAGGTCACCACCACCTCCAGCCGCCACCAGGGGGGCGTAAACAGCTCCTGGAAGCGCAGGCCCCTCTCCCCGGCGTGCGCCAGCCGGCTCAGCAGCTCCGCCATCTTGGCCTTCACGGTGACCGCCGGCCGGGGGATGCGCTCCAGGGTCGGCTCCACCTGCGCCTGCGCCAGCACCCGCTCAAAAGCAGCGTACAGGTCCAGGGCGCCCACCTCGCCCTCGAGCTGCACTCCTGCCTCCGGCTCCTCCCCCTCCCGCCAGAAGAGGGCGGCGCCGGCCTCCCGCCGCCCCTGCAGCTCCTGGGCGGCCGCCTGGTAGCGCCGGTATTCCAGCAGCTGGCGCACCAGCTCCGCCCGCGGGTCCTCTTCCTCCTCTGCGCCGGGAGCGGGCGCCGCCCGGGGCAGCAGCAGCCGGGATTTGATCTCGAGCAGGGTGGCCGCCATCACCAGAAACTCCCCGGCCGCCTCCGGCTCCAGTTCCTCCAGCAGCGCCAGGTAGGAGAGGTACTGGCCGGTGATCTGGGCGATGGGGATGTCGTAAATGTCTATCTGCTGGCGGTCAATCAGGTAAAGCAGCAGGTCCAGGGGCCCCTGGAATCGTGGCAGGTGCACCGACCAGCCCGTAAACTGGCGGGCGCCGGCCGGCGCTGCCGGCGTGGCTGCGATCATGGCGGTCTCCCTTGCTGCGTCTATGGCTGCAATCGCTGCTTGGCTAAGGCAGGCCCATGGCCGCCATGGCTTCCGCCAGGGTGGCGCCTGCCACCTTGCGGGCGTGTTCCTCGCCGGCGGCCAGAATCTGCTTGATCTTTCCCGGCTTGGCCTCCAACTCCTGCCGCCGGGCCCGCACGGGCTCCAGCTCCCCGATCAGGGCCTCGGCCAACATGTCCTTGCACTCCACGCAGCCCAGCACCGCTGCCTTGCAGTCGGCCGCCAGCTGCTCGCGCTCCCCCGCCCGGTAGAGCGACTGGTAAGCGTACACCGGGCAGCTTTCCGGGTGCCCAGGATCCCTGCGGTAGGCCCGCAAGGGATCGGTGAACATGGCTCCCACTTTCTGCTTGATGGCGGCCGGGTCCTCCGTGATGCCGATGGTATTGCCGTAGCTCTTGCTCATCTTGCGGCCGTCCAGGCCGGGCAGCACTGCCGCCGCCTCCACCACGATGGCCTGGGGCTCCGGGAAAATCTCCACCTGGTAGAGGCTGTGGAAGCGGCGGACGATCTCCCGGGTCAGCTCCAGGTGGGGCAGCTGGTCCTGGCCTACCGGCACCGCGGTGGCCTTGTAGAGCACGATGTCGGCCGCCATTAGCACCGGGTACCCGAGCAGCCCATAGGAGGGCGGCTCGGCCAGGTCGGCCAGCTTTTCCTTGTAGGTGGGCACCCGCTCCAGCCAGGAGAGGGGGGTGACCATGGACAGCAGCAGGTGAAACTGGCTGTGCGGGGGGACGTGCGACTGGATCAGGATGTGCGCCTGCTCCGGGTCAATGCCCGCGGCCACGAAGTCCATCGCCATCTCCAGCGATTGCTCCGCCAGCTGCGAGGTGTCGCCATACTCGGTGGTGAGGGCATGCAGGTCCACCACACCGCAGAACATCTCGTACTCGTGCTGCAGCCGCACCCAGCTCCGCAGCGCCCCTTCGTAGTTGCCAAGGTGCAGGCGGCCCGAAGGCCGCGCCCCGCTGAAAATCACTCCCTTTTTCAAGAAACTGGTTCCTCCTCCGACTGGGACGGGCCAAGCGCATTATAGCAGAACCCGGGCCGGCCGCCTAAGCCGCCCCGCTTCCTACCGGGGCCCCAGGGTGGCGCTGGCCTTGATCTGGGCCCGCAGCATCTTATCCAGTTCCGCCATCCGCTTGCCCAGGCCGAAGGTCTTCTTGATCTGGGTGTTGTAGACCGTAAGCTTGCCCTTCACCAGGCGGTGGCTGCGCAGCTCGCCCCAGTCCAGAGAGAAGCCGCCGGTGTCCTCGCAGGCCTTGGTGGGCGGCAGCTTGCCCAGGGAGACGCGGGCCGCCGACGCCGCCACCTGCAGCAGCAGCATCTGCAGCAGCAGGAAGAGCAGGGCGCCGCCCCCCCCGGCCACCGCGTAGTTGCGGTAGATTTCGGTGATCCGCCCCGGATGCAGCCGCAGGCACTGGAGCACCACCAGCCCCAGCCCCACGCCGGCCGCCAGCACCAGGGCGGCGGGAATGCCCCTGGCCATGCGCACGAAGTACACGCGCTCGGGGGTGCACACCAGGTCCCAGTATTCCATGATCCCAGCCGCACCCGAGCTGTCCACGTTCTCCAGGCGCCCAATCTCCTTGCCCTCCGCGGCCTTGGGCGGGCCACTGGCGGCGCTGGGGGCGGCCGGGGCGGGGCTGACCGCCGAGCGCGGCGCCCGGCGCCCGGGCGGCGCGGTCCCCGGCGCGGGGCCGCCCAGGGGGGAGGTGCCCTCCTCCTCCTCGAGGGCGGACATGCCGCTGGGCGCGGCCGGAGCGGAGGCCGGCGGCCGGGCTCCCAGCTCCAGGGGAGCGGTGGGCTGAGCGGCGGCAGCAGGCGCCGGGGCGGCGGCGGGCGGGACCGGCGCCGGGGCCGGGGCGGCAGCGGGCGCGAGCTGGGAGAGGGCCTGCCTGGCCCGCTCCAGGCCGGGGTCGCAGCGCAGCGCCGCCTCCAGGGCGGTGCGGGCGGCCGCGGCATCGCCCCGCTGCTGCTGCACCACTCCCAGGTGGTACCAGCACAGGGCGTGGCCGGGCTGGAGCTTGGCTGCCCGGCCCAGGGCGGCCGCCGCCTGGTCCAGGCGCTGGCACTGGGAAAGCGCCAGCCCCAGGGCCAGGCAAGCCGGGAAGGAATTGGGGTCTGCCTTCAGCGCCGTCGCCAGGGGCGCCACGGCACCGGCCGCGTTACCGGCCTTGAGCAAGGCCAGCCCTTGCTGCAGGGGGCTGGTTGGTTGATTGGTTTCCACTGTCACCTCCCGAAGCCGAAAACCTTGTTCACTTCGCCGCCCGCCTTCCACTCCCTCCTGGCTCAGCCGAAGCGCCCGGTGATGTAATCCTCGGTGCGCAGGTCCTGCGGCTTGGTGAAGAGGCGCTCGGAGGCACCAAACTCGATCAGCTCCCCGCCCAGGAAAAAGCCGGTCTCATCCGAGATGCGGGCGGCCTGCTGCATGTTGTGGGTGACGATCACGATGGTGAGCGTCTGCTTCAGCTCCCGCATCAGCTCCTCGATCCGCAAGGTGGAGATGGGGTCCAGGGCGGAGGCCGGCTCGTCCATCAGCAGCACCTCGGGCTGCACCGCCAGGGTGCGGGCGATGCAGAGCCGCTGCTGCTGCCCCCCGGAGAGGGTGAGCGCCGACTTGCCCAGTATGCCCCGCACCTCGTCCCACAGGGCGGCCCGCTGCAGGCTGTGCTCCACCACCAGGTCCAGCTCCCCTCGGCTGGCCATGCGGTGCAGCCGCACCCCGTAGGCCACGTTATCATAGACCGACATGGGAAACGGGTTGGGCCGCTGGAACACCATTCCCACCCGCCGCCGCAGGTCCACCACGTCCACCTCCGGCCCGTAAATGTTCTCCCCTTCCAGCAGCACCTCGCCGCCGATGCGGGCTGCCGGGATCAGGTCGTTCATGCGGTCCAGCGAGCGCAGAAAGGTGGTCTTGCCGCAGCCGGAGGGGCCGATCAGGGCGGTGATGCGCTGCCCCTGCACCCGCAGGTCAATGCCCTTGAGCACCTCCTGGCTGCCATACCAGACCCGCAGCCCGCGGGTCTCGATCACCGGCCTTTCCGGGACGCCCAATCGTTCCTCCTGGCGGCGCATGCTGGGGATGGTTGCGCCGCCGGGGCGCGGCTTACCTTGCATCAGCTCAGACATGCTGCGGGCGCCGGAGGCCCGGCGCCCGTCTGGGGCTGGCACTCTGTCCCCAGGTCAGATGCGCACCATCTGCAGGCCGAAGGTGTAGCGCACCTGGGGGGTGGGAGGCTCCTGCGGCGGCGCGGGGGCCGCCGGTATGGCCTCCGGCGCGGGCGCGGGCTGGTCTTGCCCGCGGTTCCGGCCCCCGCCAAAGGAGAGGTTGAAGCGGGGGATGGCAGGCGGCGCGCCCACGCCGGGCGCCCCCGGGGCGCCCGGGGTGAGGGTCCCCGCCGGCATCTCCTGGCGCAGGTCGGCGCTGAGCTGGTCCTCGACGCGGAGCAGCTTCATCGTCTTGTAGGCAAAGTAGGTGGTGCGCTGGCCCTGCACGTTGCTCAAGGTGATGCCCGTGCCTGGCAGTTCCAGGCTGGGGAGGGCATAGGAGGACTTGATGCGCACGGCCTCCTGCTCCCCCTCCCACTGGAAGCCGTCCACCGTGTGGTTGGCCAGCACCTGCACCGGCTGGCGCTTGGCCAGGTCGGCCATCACCACCAGGTTGGAGCTCCAGGTGTCGCCGATCTTCACCGGGAAGGTGGGCAGCTCGGTATGGAGCTCAAAGGGGGCAAAGCGCTCACCCCCCAGCGACTCCGGCGTCACCGTGCCCCTGGCGTCCATCTTCAGGCGCAGGGGGCGGGCTACCTCCGGCAGCCGCTCCAGGCCGCTGGGCCGGGAAAGGGTGGCCATGTTGGCCCGGGCGGTCACCACCGCGTTCTGCCCGCCGTTGGTGGCCTCGTCCACGATGTCGGTGAAGGTGGCGCGCAGCTCTCCCACCAGCGCCTGGTTCTCCGGCAGCAGCACCTCCCCGGGCTCGCCGGCGCGGCCGGTGGCGCTCACCTGGTAGCTCCAGGCTTCCTGCTTGAAGCGCATGGCCAGCGGCACGCCCTGGGCAGGGATGGCAGTGGCCTCCAGGCTGTTGCGCACCTGCACGGTGATGGTCTGCTGCCCTTCCTGCTGGGTGTCCTCATCAAAGGCGATGGCGGTCAGGGTGTGCGGGCCGTCGCCCAGGTAGCGGGCGTCCCAGGTGAACCGGTAGGGCTCGATGCGGGCTTCCTCGAAGCTGTCATCCACCAGCAGGGCCACATAGCCGCCCGCGGCCTTCTTGGCAGCCACCACCTCCACCTTGCCCCGCACCAGCTTGCTGTCCTCGGGGCTGAGGATGGCGATCGGTCCCTGCGGTGCCGCCACTACCGGTGGCGGCGGCGGTCCCGCGGTCACGGCCGCGGGCTCGGCCGACCAGGAAAGGTAGGCATGGGCCACCCCCTTGGCCTGCAGGGGGCGCACCTTGGTGCCGTCGGCCTCCACTACCCAGAGCACGCCCGGCTTGCCGCCCACCTTGCTGGCCTTGAAGGCGATGCGGCTGCCCCAGGGGCTCCAGGCGGTCTCCCCGAAGCCCTCCACCCCGCCCACCAGCTTGCTGGCCTGCCCGCTGTCGGTGTTCATCTTCATCAGGGCGGGGGCCGGCTTCTTGGCGAAGAAGGCGATATACTTGCCGTCCGGGCTCCAGGAGGGGTAATAGCCGTCCGTGCGCAGCTGTTGGGCACCCGAGCCGTCGCTGGCGGCCACCCACAGGTCCTCGTCCATGTTGTACACCAGGCGGGCGCCGTCGGGCGACCAGTCGGGGCAGGCGTTGCGGAAGTTGACGGAAAGCACCGCCACCTTCACCGGCTTGGCCTCCGGCGCCAGGTCGAGCACGTACAGGCCGTAGGCGTTGCCCTCTGAGCGCACGAAGGCCACCCGCTGGCCGTCAAGCGACCAGGTGGGCTGCTCGTCATTGCCCTCGCCGCTGGTAAGGGGGCGGGGCGCGCCGACGGGCTTGTTGTCCTTGCCGATCTCCCAGACGAAGAGCTTGTAGTTCCCGCCGCTCTTGGCGGCAAAGGCCACCCGCTGCCCCTCCCGGGAGAGAGCGGGGGTGATCATGTCGCCGGCCACTCCGGGCGGGTTGGGCAGCACCACCGGCGACTTGCCGCTCTCGGTCATCACCAGCACCCGGCGGCCGCCGGCGTCAAACTGGCCCTGGTAGGCAATCTTGTCCGCACGGGCGGCGGCGGTTGCTGCCAGCACCAGCGCTGCCGTCACCCCCAGCCGCCACCTTCTCCAAGCCACCATCCGCCCTACCTCCTGAAGGTGAGTGTCGCTATTATAACTTTGCCCTGTCAAAAGCGCAATTGCGCCCCCCACCCCGGCAGGGCCTGCCTGGCGGCGGCAGGGGGAACTGGCGGGCAGGCCGCGTTGATTATTTGGGCTGCTCCCGCTATCATGATGTGGCCGATCATTCCCCAGGGGGTTTCGCCCAGTGACCATTCCCGAGCTGCAGGAAAAGGCCCGCGCCATCCGTATGGATATTGTGCGCATGGTGGGAGCAGCCGGTTCCGGCCATCCCGGCGGTTCGCTCTCTGCCGCCGACATGCTGGCGGTGCTCTACTTCCAGGTGATGCGCCACCACCCCACCCGCCCCGACTGGCCGGACCGGGACCGCTTTGTGCTGAGCAAGGGCCACGCCTGCCCGGTGCTCTACGCCGCCTTGGCCGAGGCCGGGTATTTCCCGGTGGAAACGCTGTGGACCCTGCGCAAGTTCGGCTCCATCCTGCAGGGCCACCCGGACATGAGAAAGGTGCCGGGGGTGGAGATGTCCACCGGCTCCCTGGGGCAAGGGCTGGCCACCGCCCTGGGCATGGCCCTGGCCGGCAAGCTGGATGGCAAGGGCTACCGGGTGTTTGCCATGATCGGCGACGGCGAGGTGCAGGAGGGGGAGATCTGGGAGTCGGCCCTGGCCGCCGCCCACTACCGGCTGGACAACCTGACCGTGATCCAGGACTTCAACGGCCTGCAGATTGACGGCCCCAATGCCGAGGTGATGGGGGTCACTCCCCTGCCGGAGAAGTGGCAGGCCTTCGGCTGGCACGTGCTGGAGATTGACGGGCACCACTACCAGCAGATCCTGGCTGCCCTGGCCCCCGAGCAGCAGGCCGAGGGCAAGCCTACCATCATCGTCGCCCGCACCATCAAGGGCAAGGGCGTCTCCTTCATGGAGAACGTGGTTGACTGGCACGGGAAGGCTCCTTCCCAGGAGCAGGTGGAGCAGGCCCTTGCCGAGCTGCAAGCAGGATAGGAGCGCACGCATACCGGCGCTGGCCGCCCGCCTGGCCGTCAGCCTGGAGCAGATGCAGGCGGAGCTGCCCGGAGGGCGGGAGCAGTTCCAGGTCCCCCTGCCCCGGGCGGTGCAGGAGGCAGTGCGCCGGGCCCAGGGGCGGCCCTCCGGGCCGGCCTTGGACCAGCTGCTGGCGGCTGCCGCCCCCATCCGGGCGCAGCCGGGCTGGCAGGCGGCGCTCTCCTACCTGCTGCTCTCCCCGGAGCCCGAGTTTGCCCCCGTGCGGCCTGCCGCCGCCACCCTGCTCGCCTTGCAGCCGCTGCCTGGCCCGGACCGGCTGCTGGAGCGGGTGGGGCGCATGGCGGCTGTCTGCCAGCAGCCGCCCGGGGCGCAGGCCCTGCTGGTGGAGGAGGGCCGGCGCCTGCATTGGTGCCTGCTCGCCCTCTTCCTTACCGACAGCACTGCCAGCCTGCCCCTGTGGCGGGCCTGCTTTGCCGGCTGCGGCGAGCAGGACCAGGCCCAGGCTGCCGACCCCGCCTTCTTCCTGTGCTTCCTGAAGCTGCTGCAGCACCGCCTGCTGGGGTATGCCGAGTTTTCCCGGGCGGTGATCTTCGGCCGGGTGCTCCACCCCGAAACCTACTGCGGCCGGCGCGCCCGGCCGCCCTACTACCACCCGGTGCTGGACTGCCTGGACATCTCCCAGCCCCCCTATTTCCGGCTCATGTACCATCGCCTGGTGCACGAGCTGACGGCCGGCGAGGTGCCCTTCGAATGGGAGCGCATCTCTTGGATCCGCCGCTACCCGGGCCTCGCCTACCTGCGGCGGGCGCTGCAGATGTTAGCCAGTGAGCCCACCTTGCAGGCCCTGCACATGGCGCGCTGGGCGGCCGATTTTGAGTCCGAGCACCACCCGCGGGAGCTGCTCTCCCAGCAGGGCCCGCTCCTGCTGGCGGTCCTCTGCCTGCTGCGGCGGGACCTGGATGCCCTCGCCGCCGCCGTCCTGGCCGACCCCCAACACCAGGCGGGCATGCGCTGGCTGCGGCTGCCCGGCCCGGCTGCCTTCCGCCAGGTGGCCAAGGACGTTCACCTGCAGCAGTGGCTGCAGCGGCGGGGCGAGCTGGTGTGCGGCGCCATTGGGGCCCTGGCCCAGTTCAAGCCCCCGGAATCGGCCTCCAGCCGGCTGCTGGCCGCCCTGCAGCAGGAGGTGGCCGAGCGCCTGCCCGGCTATGCAGAGCAAGAACGCCTGCAGCGCCTGGCCGCCTGCTACCGCCAGCACTTTTCCCTGGACCTGGCCGCACTGCTGGCCAACCGGGAGCTGGCGCTGGGGGTGCGCGGCAAGGGGGTGCGCCCGGTGGCAGAGCGGGCTCGCGCCGGCCATCCTGCCGCCATCCGTGCCCTGGCCCTGTACCAGCAGCCCTGGCGGGATCGCTTTGCCCCCCTGCTGCTCACCCTGCGCACCCGGGGCTCCCGGCAGGCGGTGGAGGCGGCGCAGGGCGCCCTGGAGCTGGTGGCCGCCCGCTGCGGCCTGGGCGGGGTGGCCGCCCTGGAAGAGCGGCTGGAGCTGCAGCTCGCCTGGGAAGACGCCGGCCTGCAGGGCGGCCCCTCCCGGCTGTGGTGGCAGGTGGCCGGCTGCAACCTGAAGCTGGCGGTCACCGGCGGCCGTGCCACCGTCACCGCCTACAGCCTCGCGGGCCCCTGCTCCCGCCTGCCGGCGGCGGTGCGCCGCCACCCCGACTACCAGGAGGTGCGCCGCGCCCAGCGCCAGCTTAATGCCATCTACGCCCGCTTCCGGGACCGGCTGGAGGCGGCCATGGTGGCGCAGCGGGCCTTCCCCTGGGAGCATTTCCGCCTGCTGCTGGAGAACGGCATCTTCCGGGACCTGGTGCAGCGGCTGCTGCTCAGCGACGGGGAGGAGTGCTTTCCCGGGGCGGAGCTGGCCCACCGGCCGCCCCCGGCGCAGGTGCGCATCGTGCATCCCCTGGAGCTGCTGCAGGCCGACACCCTGCGCACCTGGCAGGACTACCTGGCCGAGCACTCCCTGATCCAGCCTCTCAAGCAGTGCTTCCGAGAGGTGTACCCGGTGGAGCCCGCCGAGGCCGGCCAGGCTGCCTGCTTGCGCTTTGCCGACCATCCCCTGCAGGCACGCAAGGCCTTCGCCCTGCTGCGCACCCGAGGCTACCACCCGGGCTCCGGCCAGGCCCGGCGCGATTGGGCCGAGCGGGGCGTCGCCGCCTTGCTGGTATGGGCGCAGGGACCGGTCAAGCTGCACCACCACCTGCTGGGCGAGGAGCAGCAGGAGCCGGTATACAGCGGGCCCATCTCCTTCCACCCGCTGGCAGCGGTGCGGGGGCGGCTGGTGCCCGGGCCGCAGCCCCTGCCCCTGGGCCAGGTGGACCCGGTGCTCTTCAGCGAAACCCTGCGGGATGCCGACCTGCTGGTGTCCATGGCGGCGGCCGGCGAGCTGGGGTTCACCTCCCGGCAGACCATCGCCATTCGGGCGGCCATGCTGCGCCAGCTCGCCCGCCTGCTTAAGCTGTGGAACGTGCTGGTGCCGGAAACGGGCAGCCACGCCCTGGTGGAGGGGGCCCTGGCCACCTACCGGGTGCACCTGGGCAGCGGCACCATCTTCCTGGAGCCCGAGGGCCGCAGCATCACCCTGCGCGCCACCCGCCCTGCCGCCACCCTGCCCCTGGAGGACGCCGACTCGGGCACCGCCCGCCTGCTGCTCACCGTGCTCACCCTGGCCCAGGACACCGAGATCGCCGACCCGGCCTTCCGCCGCCAGCTTTCCTCCCAGCCCGCCCTGCCTGACCTGGACCCGGCACCCGAGCGGCCGGCCGGGCCCCCCGCCTGAGCGCAGGAGGCCGGCCGGGCGGCGTCGAAAGGCCCGCCAACACGCACCAGGAGCGCGCCCATGACCACGCCCATTGACTACGCCGCCCACAACGCTGAGGTCAAGGAGTGCTGGCAGGCCTACCACGCCCGCCAGCCCTACCGGGTGCCCATCCAGTGGGGGATCAACCCCCGCTTCTGGCTGCTGGACCCCGAGCTGAACCGGCGGGGAATCACCTTCCGGGAGTATTTCCAGGACCCGGAGACCATGCTCCAGGTGCAGCTCTGGCACCAGGACCACGTGCGCCACCACGTGATCCAGGACGCCGAGATGGGGCTGCCGGAGGCCTGGGGGGTGGGCGTGGACATGCAGAATACGTACGAGGCGCAGTGGTTCGGCTGCGAGCTGCGCTTCCTGGATGGCAACGTGCCCGATACCGTCCCCCTGCTGGAGGGCGACCGCAAGCACCTGCTCTTTGAGCGGGGCCTGCCCGACCCCCTGGGCGGGGCCATGCAGTGGAACCTGGAGCGCTGGGAATACCTGAAGCAGCGCCGGGCCCAGGGGTTCAGCTACCGGGGGCGGCCGCTGGGGGAGCCGGGGCTGTCCATGGGGGGCACGGACGGCTCCTTCACCGCCGCCTGCAACCTGCGGGGGACCACTCAGGTCTGCCTGGACCTGTACGAGGACCCGGATTACGCCCGCCAGCTGCTGGATTTCATCTGCGAGGCCACCATCATGCGCCTGCAGGCCTGGCGGCGGCTGATGGGCCAGCCGCTGCGCCAGCAGGGCTGGGGCTTTGCCGACGACAGCATTGCCCTGCTCTCGCCGGAGACCTACCGGGAGTTCGTGCTGCCCATCCACCGGCGGCTGGTGGACGCCTTCTCCGAGGGCGGCCCCAACAGCATCCACCTCTGCGGCGACGCCACCCGCCACTTCCCCACCCTGCGCCAGGAGCTCAATATCCAGTCCTTCGATACCGGCTTCCCGGTGGATTTTGGCTGGCTGCGGCGCACCCTGGGACCGGAGGTGGAGATCCACGGCGGTCCCCACGTGGACCTGCTGCGCCGGGGCACCCCCGCCCAGGTCCGGGAGCAGGTGCGGGCTATCCTGGCCTCCGGCATCATGGAGGGCGGCCGCTTCCGCCTGCGCGAGGGCAACAACCTGTGCCCGGGCACCCCCCTGGCCAACATCGAGGCCTGCTACCAGGCGGGCCGGGAACTGGGCCGCTATGCCTGAGGGCACCCGCCGGGAGTTCCTGGGCCTGGTGGGCGGCGCCGCCCTGGAGCTGGTGGCGGGAGGGCGGCTGAGGGCAGGTGAGGCACCGGCTGACCCGCTGCGCCTGGGGGCGCCGGTCACCCATTCCGACTGGATGCTGCGGGAGGGGGTGGCCTGGGGACCGGAAGGGGTGCGCCACATGCTGGACACCTGCCGGGCCGGCGGCTGGAGCCGGGTTTACTGGCGGGTGCTGGATGGCGGGCGGGCGCTCTATGCCAGCAAGCTGCTCGACCCCCAGGGCAAGTGGGATGGGGACAACTTCTGGCACCCCCGGCGGGAGGCAGACCGCCAGCTTGCCGAGCGCTATACCGGCATGAGCGCCCAGGCGCGGGCAGCCCTGCTCTCGCGGCTGGAGCGGCATGACTACGCCGGCTTCGACACCCTGGCCGAGGCCGTGCGCTATGGCCACCAGGTCGGCCTGCAGGTGCACGCCTGGATCAGCATCAACGAGGACGACCACGGCTGGGGGCTGCAGAGCCGCTTTTCCCGGGCCCACCCCCAGTTTCGCTGGCGGAAGCGGGACGGCACCCCCTACCGCTCGCAGCTCAGCTTTGCCTACCCCCAGGTGATGGCGTACAAGCTGGCGATCGTGGAGGAGATCGGGCGCGGGTACGCCGTGGACGGCCTGTTCCTGGACTGGCTGCGCACGGGTGACGTGCGGGACAACCCGCAGACTGATGCGCAGGGGGTGGCCGACCACGGGTACGAGGAGCCCCTGGTGAGCGGCTTCCGGGCACGCTACGGGACGGATCCCCGGCAGCTGCCCAACGGCGACCCCCGCTGGGTACGCTGGCGGGCACAGCCGCACACCGAGTTCATGCGGGAGGTGCGCCAGCGGGCCCCCGGCCTGCCGGTGGCGGTGCTGGTGGCCCATCCCTGGTGCTACCGGGGCCAGCAGGATCCCATTGACGGCAACCTGCGGGGGCTGCTGCTGGACGTGCGGGCCTGGGGGCGGGAGCGGCTGGTGGAGGCGGCGGTGGCCGCTGGCTACTACCGGCAGGGAGGGAGCGCTGCCGCGGCCTGCCGGGCGCTGCGGGCGGAGCTGGGGCGGACAGCCGAGGTCTGGCACTACGCCTGGGTGCCGGAAACGGTGGCCCAGGTGCAGCAGGAATGCGCGCTGGCCCGGGAGCTGGGCGCCCGCCAGGTCCTGTTCTGGGAGGCCGACTACATTGACGGCCGGCAGAACCGGGAGGAGCTGCAGCGGGCCATGCGGGAGCAGGCAGGTAGGTAGGGTATCTCCTCTGTAGGCGCATGGATATGCGCCTGCCTCCACCGGGTCGCGGCATGTCGCGGGGATGTCGCGCGGTAGTCGCGAGGTGTCGCGGCATGTCCGGCTGCCGGTGCCGCCGGGCGGGGGCTCCCCTGCTATTATACCAGGGCCGTCAAGGGGCGGCGGGAGGGCGAGCGGTGGTGGGCCAGCCAGCGGCCAGGCATTGCCAGGCGGCGGCCACCACCAGCCCGTCCAGGGCGGCCCAGGCCAGGGCCGGCAAGTAGAAGTAGTGGGGGCGCAGCCAGTCGGGCACCAGTGTCAACTGCAGGCTGCAGGCCACCACCAGGGAGGCCAGCACCGCCGCCTGCCGGGGCCGGCACAGGAAGGCCAGGGCGCCGGCCAGCAGGAAGAGCACGCCCGGCCCCAGGCGCTGCCACACCTCGGGCAGCAGCAGCACCAGGGGGCTGCCCATGGTGAGCTGGGCGGCCAGGGCCAGCAGCAGGGGCAGGCCGATCACCAGCCCGTAGGCCACCGGCCGCCGGCGGGCCAGGTCAAAGCGCAGGGCCACAAACAGGGCGGCGGCGGCCAGCAGGGAGCACCCGACAGCTGGCCAGCTCAGGCCCCACCCCAGCCAGCCCCCGGCCAGGACGAAGAGGGCGCGGGCGAGCAGGTGGCCGGGGCCGGCGGAAACCAGGAAGTGGCCGGCGCCCCCCAGGATGGCGGTGCGGGCGCCGAGCAGGGCCAGGCCGAGCAGGGCATAGGCGGCGATCCAGCCCCGCAAAAGGGGGCCTAACCGGCCCGCCCCGCCCCGGCGCTGCCGCACCCAAAGCAGGACGACGGCAGGCAGGGGGAAGGCCAGGGCGGACTCCTTGGAGAGCACGGCCAGCAGGTAACCCAGCAGGGAGAGCCCCAGCAGCAGCGGCTGCCGGCGCCCCTGGGCCTCCACCCCCAGCGCCAGGAGCAGCAGCGCCGCCACCAGCCAGAAGCCGGCCAGCACCTCCGTCTGGGCGGGGAACCAAGAAATGAGGCCGGAGAGCGGCCCCGCCACCTTCCACAGCAGCAGGGCGGCGGTGGCGGCACCGGCGAGCAGGCTGCGGCAGATGGCAGCGGTGGCCCCGGCCAGCAGGGCGGCCGTCAGCGCCACCAGGACCACGGTGGCCAGGCTGTAAAGCGCCGTGTCAGGTCCCCAGAGCCGGTATTCGAGCCACCACAGGCAGCTGATCAGGGGCCGCCAGAAGGGCCCGCCGCCGGCGGCGTCGAGCCATTCGCCGCTGATGAACCAGCGCCCGGCCTGGCGGCGGGTGACCTGGGGGGCGGCGCGGGTGATGGCGGCGATGTCATTGTCCCACTGGGCGGCTTGCAGGCGCTGCTGGACGGCAGCGGGGCGGTGGTCCAGGGCCAGGGGGGCGGCCAGATGGGGGGCAAGCCAGGCCAGCGCCGCCAGGAAGCAGGCGAGCATGAGGACCAGCCGGCCGTGGGCCCGGATGGCGACGATCAACCTGCATGCTGGTCCCAGGGTGCGCAAGGCCGGGGCACAGGCGTCAGTTGCAGAATCGGTAACGCAAGAGAATCACGACCGCCTGCACGCCGTCCTTCCAGTTGATCTTCTTGCCTTCTTTAACCGTGCGGGCACGATAGCTGATGGGAACCTCGACGATCTTGATGCCCCGGCGGAGCAGCTTGGCGGTGACTTCGGGGCAGAATTCGAAGCGCTGACAGGTGAGGGGCAGGGATTGCAGCAGGGGGCGGGAGAAGAGCTTGTAGCAGGTGGCTTCGTCGCTGATGCCGCCCCGGTAGAGCACGTTTACCAGGAAGGCGAGCAAGCGGTTCATGAGGTAGTTGGGCAGGCGCATGCCCTGGGGCCAGCGGCGCTGGCCGGTGACAGAGACAAAGCGCGTGCCATAGACCACCTGGGCCTGGCCCAGCTCCAGGGGCAGCAGGAGCTGGCCGTATTCCTCGGGGGAGTACTCGCCGTCGGCGTCCTGGATGATGATGGCTTCGCCGGTGCAGTGGGGGATGGCGCGGCGGATGGCGGCGCCCTTGCCCTGGTTGGGCTCCTGGCGCAGCACCTGCAGGTCGGGGTGGGCCAAGCTGGCCAGCACCTGGTCGGTGCCGTCGCTGGAGCCGTCGTCCACCACGATCACTTCCTTCTCCAACGGCACCGCCAGCACGCGGCGGATAATGGCCGCCACCTGCTCGCGCTCATTGTACACCGGGATGACTACCGACAGCTTCAAGGGCGGCTCCTGGGGCGGGCCGTGATGGCCGACAATACCATTATTGCCTGCCGGCGTCAACGGCGGCCGGGGGGCGCAGGAACGGGGGCCGGCGGCCGCCAAATAGAGCATACCCACCACAGGCGGGAGAACACATGAGAGCCGTGATTCTGGCTGCCGGCAAGGGCAGCCGGCTGCGCCCCCTCACCGACACCGTGCCCAAGCCCCTGGTGCCGATCGGGGGGCGGCCGCTGCTGGAGTACATCCTGCTGGGCCTGGCCGGGGCCGGGGTGAAGCAGGTGGCGGTGGTCACCGGCCACCTGGCGGAGCAGGTGGAGAGCTACTTCGGCGGCGGGGAGCGGCAGAGGGTCCGGATCACCTACTTCCGCCAGGAGCAGGTGATCGGCACCGCCCGGGCAGTGCTGCTGTGCGAGCAGTTTGTGGCCGGGGCGCCCTTCCTGCTCACCTTTGCCGACATCCTGCTTTACTGGCAGGGCTACCGGGACCTGCTGGCGCGGTACCGGCGGCAGCGGCCGCGCATGGCGCTGGGGCTGAACTGGATGGAGGACCCGGCGGCGGGGGCGGCGGTGTACCTGGAGGGGGAGCGGGTGGTGGACATCATCGAGAAGCCGGCTGCCGGCACCTCCACCACTCACTGGAACAACGCGGGGGTGATGGTGCTGCCGCCGGAGATCTTCCCGGCCGCCCGGGAGCTGGCGCCCTCGCCCCGGGGGGAGTACGAGCTGCCCCTGGCAGTGCGGGCCCTGGTGCTGGGCGGCACCTGCACCCTGGGGCTGACTTTGGGCGGCCTCTGGTCAGACGTGGGCACGCCCCAGGAGCTGGCGCGGCTGAACGAGCTGGCGGCAGCGGGCCGGCTGGCGGTCGAGCCCTGAATGCCCGCTGCCCCCTGGGGGCTAGCTACATGCCCAGGGCGGCCCGTTTGGCCTGGAGGTGGGCCTCGATGCCGTCCACTGCGGCCTGGGGCTCGGTTTCCACGGCCAGCTTGCCCCCGGTGAGCTGCTCCACGTCCTGGGTAAGCAGCTTCACCACTTCCGGCGAGCCGGTGACCGGGGGCAGCGGGGAGACGTGCGTGTAGAGCCCGAAGGCGACGGCGCCGAAGGCGTCAATGGTGGCCTTTTGCTCCATGTACTCGGGGGCGGTGACGGCCACCGGGAGCTGGGAGGGGTCCACGCCGGCGGCCTCCGCCACTGCGCTCACCAGCAGCAGCAGCCGGCCCACGTCGGTGCAGGTGCCAAAGGAGAGCACGGGGGGCACGCCCAGCTGCTGGCACACGCCGGCCAGGCCCTTGCCCGCCAGCGCCTGTGCCTCCAGGCTGTTCAGCCCCGCCACCTGGCAGGCGGCATTGCCGCAGCCGGCAGCGAGCACCAGCATATCCCGCTTGATCAGCTCCCGGGCCACCTGGACGGTGACCACGTCCTGGCCGCCGTTTTTCAGGCTGGTGCAGCTGACCAGGGCCACCACCCCCTTGATAGCGCCGGACCCGATCATCTCCAGCAGGGGCTGCAGGCTGCCGCCCAGGGCGGCCAGGCAGGCCTCGTTGGAGAAGCCGGTCATGATCGCCACCTTGCGCAGGTCACGGCGGGCAGGCCGGCCGCGGCGGATGCGGAAGTTCTCGAGGGCGAGGTCAATGAGCTGGCAGGCCTGCGCGGCGGCCTGCTCCGGCCGGTAGGCGAGCTTGTGCTTGGTGCCGGGGACGCCCACCAGGTGGGAAACGGAAACCAGGGTGGTGCCGTACTTCTCGGCGATGCCGGCCAGGGAGGGGACGGAGCAGTTCATATCCATGGCAAAGAGGTCCACCCCGCCGGTGGCGAGGGCGAACTCCTGGTTGAGCCAGTTGCCGGTGAGGCCGACGAAGACGTCGTCGGCGGGGTAGCGCTGCATCAGCTCCTGGCCGGTTTCGATGCTGCCCACGATGCGCAGGCCCCGGGCGCCGGCCTGGCGGGCCAGCTCCTGCATGTGGGGCTGGTGGGCGAGGTCAATCAGGGCGGCGCCCAGGAAGGGCTCATGGCCATTGGGCACGATGTTAACATAATCCGGATCAATCACCCCCAGGTCCACCTCCGCCCGGTGGGGCATGGGGGTGCCGAAGAGGGCGTCCTGGATGATTTCCAGGGGGACCAGGGCGCCGTAGCAGCTGGCCAGGCCCAGGCGCAGGGCGGTGAGGGCCAGGGATACGTAGTCGCCGTCAATATTGGTCATGGCGCGGGCGGTGGCGTCCATGAGCTCGTTCAAGGGACCGCCGGGCAGGATGCCGAGGTGGCGCCAGACCTGCCGGCGGCTCTCGGGGGCGAAGGCGGTGACCATCACCGATTCCTCCTCGCTCCCCTGGGCCAGGGAGGCGATCACCCGGTCCGCCACCTGCACGCCCCGGGCCGAGCGGTCGGTTTCCGTCACCCCCAGGGCGGAGGCGAGCAGGTCCAGCTTGGCGGGGTCCTTGATGGAGAAGGGGGTCTGACCCAGGGCGGTGGCGCGCAGGGTGCGGGCGGCCTCCCGGGCGTGGTGGGTATAGGCGGCCAGGCCCATGTTATCCTTGTGCAGCAGGTTGCGCATCACCATGCCGGCGGCGTCAATGCCGCAGACGCCCCGGTCGGCCCGGCCGGGGATGATGCGGCAGGGGCCATTAGAGCACAACTGGCAGCTCAGGCCCTGGGTGCAGAAGCCGCAGCGGTTGCCCTGGGCCTGGTAGCGGTCCACCACATTGTCGGCGCCGGCGGCGTGGACCTCCTGGTACATGGTGCGCACGGAATCATGAGCACTAATCAGCTCTGCCATCACTAACCGTCCTCCTCTGTGGTCGGTGGGCCTGGGTGCCGCGCGGCGAGCAAGCGGGCCAGGGTCAGGGTTTCCAGAAAACGGACCACCTGCTCCTGGACCGCCTGCCAGGTGGCAGTGAGGCGGCAGGAGCCGGCTTGTGGACAGCGATCGGGGCCCAGCAGGCAGCGGTTCATCACCAGGGGGCCCTGCACGGCCTGCATCACCTGGGCCACGCTCACCTGCTCCGGGGGCAGGGCCAGGGAGTAGCCGCCGCCAGGGCCGCGCTGGGCCGACACCACCCCTGCCCCGGCCAGGGCACGCATCACCTTGTGCAGGAAGTGGGCGGGCACCGCCGTCTGCTGCGCCAGGTGGGCCACGCTGGCCGGCCTGTCGCGCTGCGCCAGCACCAGCAGGGCGCGCAGGCCGTAATCGGTATTGCGGCGGATGATCTCCAAGGGTTCCCTCCGGTAATGTGGACTATTTTAATCCACTATTTCCCCCTGTCAAGAGGGGAGGGGGCAGAAAATGCGACAAGGGGGAGGCCGGCCGCGGCAGCCGAAGGGACAAGAGGGAGGAGGCAGGCAGAAGCGAGCTTCTGCCTTACGGGAAGAGGAGCAGGGGGGCGCATGTCATGCGCCCCTACGAGGGAGGAAAAGAGGGGAGAGGGCGGGCGCCGAGGAATAGGAGGGGCGAAAATGCCCGGGAGGAGGAGACGATGAGAAGATATGGGACCTTGCTGTGTGCGCTGCTGATGCTGGCGGGGGGGGGGGGGTGCCTGGCGCAGTCGTATGCGGAGCGGCTGGGGTGGAAGGCGGGAGACCGGGTGCTGCTCATCCACGCCGATGATGCGGGGATGAGCCTGGCCTCCACGCTGGGAGCGATCGCCTGCCTGAAGGACGGGGTGGTGACCTCGACCAGCGTGATGATGCCCTGCCCCTGGGTGCCGATGATGGTGGACTACCTGAAGCAGCACCCGGAGGTGGACGCGGGGCTGCACCTGGCCCTGACCGCGGAGCACGAGAACTACCGCTGGGGGCCGGTGGCGGGGGTGTCGGCGGTGCCGGGGCTGGCGAATCCGGCCGGGTACCTGTGGGACAACAACACGGAGGTGACCCAGCACGCCACGGCGGACGAGGTGGAGCGGGAGATCAGGGCGCAGATAGACCGGGCGCTGGCGCTGGGGATGAAGCCCACGCACATTGACACCCACATGGGGACGCTGGTGGCCCGGCCGGACTACACCGAGCGCTACGTGAAGGTGGCGATAGAGAAGGGGCTGTGCATGATGGCCTTTGCGCGGCTCGAGTCGGGGGACATCCCGGCGGCGGTGCGGCCCCGGTACGAGCAGATGCTGAAGGCGGTGTGGGAGGCCGGGATTCCGGTGGTGGACTGCATGATTGACGACCCCTACGGGGCGACGGTGGACCAGAAAAAGGACAAGTACAAGGCGATCCTGCAGAACCTGAAGCCGGGGATCAACTACCTGCTGGTGCACTGTGCGGTGCCCAGTGCGGAGCAGGTGTACCTGCAGGGGCTGAGTGCGGCCAGCCGCTGGACCGCCGACTGGCAGTGCATGCTGGACCCGGAGATCAAGCAGCTGATCAAGGACCAGGGGATCATCCTCACCAACTGGCGGGAGCTGAAGGAGCGGCGGCAGCGGGCGGGTTAGCTCAGGCGGGGGCGCGGCGGCGCTCTGCCTCCAGCTCTCGCAGCTCCCGGTCCACCCACTTAGGGGCGAGCAAGCGGTAGCGGAGCTTGAGCCGGAGCAGGGCCTCCCGGGCGTCATAGGTGACCCGGGCCAGCTCCCGCGGGGGCAGGCAGTCGCTCTCATAGTTGAGCACGTCATACCAGGCGGGCTGCAGGAAGGCCTGGCGGTGCTGCTCGAGGGTGCGGAAGCGCAGCCGATACCCGAACTGCTCCGGCTGTTCAAAGGCGCGGCTGCCGGGGTCCAGGTAGGGCGCCAGGGGGGAGATGATGGCGTCAAAGCGGGGCCGAGGCGGCCGGGCAAAGCGCTGGTAGAGCTCCTCCACGTAGCGCACGGTGTCCTGCACCGAGGCCGCGCTCTGTCCGGGCAGGCCGGTCATGAAGAAGGCGCGGATTTCCCGCCCCTGGTCCACGGCGGCGGCGATGGTTTGCTCCAGCTCGTGATTGGAGAAGGGGCGGCCGTAGCGGCGGCGCAGCTCGGGGTCGTGGGTTTCCGGCGACAGCGAGTAGTTGGCCTGGGGCGAGGTGGTGCCCAGCCGCTGCAGGTAGGCGGCGTCGGCGGGGTAGAAGAGCTCAAAGCCGAGGGGCCGGGTGAGGCGGCGGGCGGCGAGGGCGGCGATGTAGGCCTCGGCATCGGCCATGCGCAGATCCCCGGGTATGCCCACGCAAAAGGGCGAGCGGCCCTGAATGGCGGCCACCTCGGCCGCCACCTGCTGGGGCGGGCGCACTGCCAGGTGCTGGCGGCCCAGGGCGGCGTTGGTGCCTCCACAGGAGGCGCACTGCAGGCGGCAGCCCCGGCACCAGGGCACCATATTCATGAAGTACCGGGGCCAGTGCTTGCCGGTGAACAGGTTGCCCCGGAAGTCCCGGTAGCGCCACATGTCGGCCAGCAGGTCCCAGAAGTTGATGGTGATCTCCAGCTTGTCGGGCAGGTAGGTGAGCTCGTTCCAGTGCACGTTCTCGCCCTGCCGGTAGGCGAGGTTAGGGACGCCTGCGGGCGGCTCGCCGGCGGCCAGGCACTGCAGCAGCTCGAGTGTGGGCTGCTCCGTGGAATCCCCGAGCAGCAGGTAGTCCACCTCCGGCCGCTGCATGATCTCCCGGGCGTAGTAGGTGGCGGTAAGGCCGCCCATGATCACCGGGAGGTCGGGGTGCAGCTCCTTGACCAGGCGCGCGATCTCCAGGGCGCCGTGGGCATGGGCGAGCCAGTGCAGGCTGATGCCGAAGGCCCGCGGGCGCAGGGTGCGCAGCAGGTCGGGCACCTGGAAGCGGGGGTGGGCCATGCGGGCGGCCAGGTTGATGATGCGGGTGGTATGGCCGTGGGCCCGCAGGTGGGCGGAAAGGGAGAGGAATCCCAGGGGGAGGTACTCGAAGGCGGGGCCGGAGGCCACGGTGTTGACCATGAAGCCGTGGTGCAGCCCCAGGCGGCGGTAGTCATAGACCGCCGGGGGGTGCAGGAAGACGATCTCGGGCGTGCTGGTGGCCACTCAGCGGTCCCTCTCCACCTCCACCCAGGCGCCCTGCTGGCTGGAGCGGTAGATGGCGTCAATCACCCGGTGGGCGGCCAGGCCGTCGGCAAAGGAGGGATCGCCCGGCTTGCCGGCGGCGGCATTGGCCACGAAGGCATGGAGGCTGGCCACGTGGAAGCGCAGCCAGCCGGGAGTGCAGCGGCCGGGGGGCAGGGAGGCGGGCGCCGGGTAGCGCTGCAGGCATTCCAGGCGGGTCCAACCCCGGCGGCCGCCGAGGGGGGAGTCGGGGGTGGTGGCGTCATAGGCCAGCAGCCATTCCGGGTCGTCCAGGTGGAAGGCGAGCGCTCCCCGGTCGCCGTGGATCTCAAAGGAGAGGCTGTCCACGGACCCGGTAGCCAGGCGGGAGGCCTCCAGGGTGCCCAGGGCGCCGCTTTCCAGCTCCACGTGGGCCAGGGCCAGGTCGTCCACGGTGACCGGCACCCGCTGGGCGGCGCCAGGGGCGGCCGGGCGCTCCTTGATCTGGGTGCAGGTCACCCCCCATACCCGGCGCACCTCCCCCAGCAAGTGGCGGAGCAGATCAATGGCGTGGGAGCCCAGGTCCACCAGGGCGCCGCCGCCGCTGCGGGCGGCATCCAGGCGCCAGTTCATGGGGCGCTCGGGATCGGTATAGCCGGCGTGCAGGTAGCGGAAGCGGAAGGTGAACACCCGGCCCAGGAAGCCCTCGGCGACGAGCTGGTGGGCGCGCATCACGGCAGGCACGAAGCGGTAGTTGAAGGTGATCTGGCAGGTGAGGCGGGACTGGCGGGCGGCTTGCCAGATCTCCAGCGCCTCGGCGCCGTTCAGGGCCAGGGGCTTATCGCAGTAGAGGTGCTTGCCGGCGGCCAGGGCGTCCAGCAGGAGCTGGCGGTGCAGGTGGTTGGGGGTGCAGCAGTTGACCAGGTGGACGTCGTCCCGGGCCAGGAGCTGGCGATAGTCGGTGGTGCAGTGGGCAAAGCCGGCCTGGCGGGCGGCGGCGGCGCAGGTTTCGGGGCGGGAGGTGCAGACTCCCACCAGGCGCACCTGGGCGGGCGGCGGATCGTAGAGCAGGGGCAAGTTGAGGTAGGAGTAGGTGTGGACCTTGCCGATAAAGCCGTAGCCGATGACGGCGGCGCCGAAGGTTTTCATGAGCGCTCCAGGTAGTGGGGCTGGCCCGCGGTGGTGGGTGCGAGGTGAGCGGGCAGGGGGTGCAGCCACATCACCACGGCGTCCTCCCCGGTGTCAATGTAGTACTTGCCGATGTAGGCGACGGCGATGAAGCCGTACTTCTCGTATAGGGCGCGGGCGGCCTGATTTCCTGCTCGCACTTCCAGGGTGGCACGGCGGGCGCCGCGCTGATAGGCCTGCTCCAGGAGCTCCTGGAGCAGGCGCTCGCCATAGCCCTGCCGGCGGTGGGAGGCGGCCACGGCCAGGGTGAGAATGTGCACCTCCTCCCCCACCAGGCAGCCGCCGATGAAGCCCACCAGCTCCCCCTCCAGGGTGGCCACCAGGTAGAGGGCGGCGGGGTTGGCCAGCTCCGCCAGGTAGCTGGCTGGCGACCATACGGTGGGGAAGGCGGCCCGCTCCTGGGTGACCACGGCCTCGATGTCCTCCGGCACCATGGCGCGAATGACCAGGGGCGGGGTCATGGCGGGGCCTCCTGCTTGAGGTCGGCGGGAGCTGCTCGCAGGTAGAGGGGGGCCAGGGTGAGGGGGTCGTCCCACTGCTCCCGGAAGTGGCGCCGGTTGGCGAGCAGGGCGACGGAGGTGGCCCTGGGCGCGGAGTGCGGCCAGGGCACCACGCGCCAGCCCGGGGCGCCCGCCTCGGCGAAGGCCTCGATGCGGTCGGCGGCGCCGCCCAGCAGCACGGGGGGGGGCAGCCGGGAGGCCAGCTCCACCACTTCGCCTGCCGCCAGCACCTGGTAGCTGGCGGTGACGGCCGGGCCCAGGCGGGTGCGCTGGTACTGGCCCACGAAATAGTCCTGGCGGTGGGCGGGCAGCAGGGCGAGCAGGCTGGTGTAGCGGCCGGCGGCGGTGGCGGCGGCGTGGGCGACCACATCCAGGGTGGGGATGCCGAGCAGGGGCACGCCCAGGACCAGCGCCAGGGTCTTGGCGGTGGTAACGCCGATGCGGGTGCCGGTGAAGGAGCCGGGGCCGATGCTGGCGGCCACGGCGGTGAGCTGGGCGGGGGTGAGGTCGGCCGCGGCCAGCAGGGAGGAGATCCAGGGCAGCAGGTCCCGGGCCAGGGTGTGGCGGCTGGGGCGAGATGCGGCCAGCATGCGGTCGCCCCTGAGCAGGCAGAGGCTCGCCTGCTCCCAGGTGGTCTCCAGTGCCAGCAGGGCCAGGGCCATGTCAGCCCTCCTGGGCCCGGGCCTGCCGCAGCCGGCGCAGGAAGCGGGCGGCGGCGGGGCCGCGGGCACGCAAGGCGAGGCGGCGGGACTGCTCGTCAGGCAGATGCTCCATGTGGATCACCAGGCAGTCGGTGATGATGCCCCCGGGCAGGTGCTCGGCCCACTCGATGGCGGTGAGGCCGGGCTCAGCCAGCATTTCCTCCAGGCCCAGCTCCGGCACCTGGTCGGGGGAGATGCGGTAGAGGTCAATGTGGCGCAGGTGCAGGCGGCCCTGGTGGCGGTGGACGAGGGTGAAGCTGGGGCTGGTGATGCGCTCTCCCACCCCGAGGCCGGCGGCCAGGCCCTGGATGAGGGTGGTCTTGCCGGCGCCCAACTCTCCTTCCAGGCAGAGAATCTCGCCGCCCTGGGCCAGGGTGCCCATGAGGTGGCCAAGCTGCCAGGTTTCGTGCGAGGAGTGGGTGTCAACCTTCAGCATGGCTGTGCGCCGGCCGCGGCCGGAAAGCCTCCTGTCACCGGCCAGGGAGGGGGCCGCCCTGCGGGATGGGTTTGCTGCCCGGGCGCCGGGAGGGCGGGGCACTGGATTATAGCGTTCCGGCGCGGGGGGTGTCAAAGCGGAATCGCCGGAGGCCGGGACAAGGCAAGAGGAGAGCGGGATTTCTCGGTCGGCAGGGGCCTCCGTCGAAATGACAGATGAGGAGGGCGACCCTCACCCCGACCCTCTCCCAGGGGGGAGAGGGAGATGGGGCAGGGGGCGAGCTCCTGCCCCGCTGGGGCGGGTGCGATTTGACATGCGGGGCAAGTTGGTACTATAATGCCTAACTTGTCGGGTTTTGCTGCGACGTGGGGGCGGTTTCTCCGGTAGGTCGGCCCGGCAGCCAGCAGGGAAGGGAGGGATATTGTTGGCAGTAGTCGAGGTCCGGGACAATGAAAGCCTGGATAGTGCGCTGCGGCGCTTCAAGCGGGCGCTGCAGCAGACCGGGGTGCTGGAGGAAGCGCGCCGCCATGAGCGCTATGAGAAGCCCAGCGACCGGCGCCGGCGGCTGGCTGCGGCGGCCAACCGGCGCAAGCGAAAGGAACAGATCGATTAACACCAGAGGGAGCGGGTCCCCGGCGCCCTGAGGGCGCCTGCCAGGCGGACTCGCTCTTTTTGTCTTTGCCCCATTACCAACCCGGCCCGCATTGCCTACCACTTTGAACAAGAACCAAGCCGAACTCACCCTGGTGCTGGCTGACAACGAAGAGGCCTGCCTGCTGGCGGGGGTCCAGGACCAGCACCTGAGGGCGATGGAGGAGGAGTTTCACACCACCATCACCCCCCGCGGCAACCAGCTGCTGGTGCAGGGGGCGCCTGATGACGTGCGGCGGGTGGAGCGCCTGGTGGGGGAGCTCACCAAGCTGATCCGGCGCGGCCACCCCCTTTCGCAATCCGAGGTGCGCTATGCCGCCCAGGTGATCAGCAGCGATGCCGAGGGGCGACCGGCGGAGGTGCTTTCCGAGGTGGTGGTAATGAGCGAGCGGGGCAAGCCGGTGAAGCCCAAGTCGGCGGCCCAGCGGGATTATGTGGCGGCGATTCGGGACAACGACCTGGTGTTTGGCATCGGGCCGGCGGGCACGGGGAAGACCTACCTGGCGATGGCCTGTGCGGTGGACGCCCTGCTGCGCAAGCAGGTGAGCCGGATCATCCTCACCCGGCCGGCGGTGGAGGCGGGGGAGCGGCTGGGCTTTCTGCCCGGCGACCTGCAGGCCAAAGTGGACCCCTACCTGCGGCCGCTGTTTGACGCTCTTTATGACCTGATGGACCACGAGAAGCTGGTCCGGCTGACGGAGCGCAACGTGGTGGAGGTGGCGCCCCTGGCCTTCATGCGGGGGCGCACCCTGAACGACTCCTTTATCATCCTGGACGAGGCGCAGAACACCACCCCCGAGCAGATGAAGATGTTTCTCACCCGCATGGGGTTTGGCAGCAAGGCGGTGGTGACCGGGGACATCACCCAGATTGACCTGCCCCGGGGCCAGCTTTCCGGCCTGAACCAGGCGCGGGAGCTCCTGGTGGGGATCGAGGGGATCTTGTTTATCTACTTCACGGAGCGGGACGTGGTACGGCACGAGCTGGTGCAGAAGATTATCAAGGCCTACAACCACCTGGACCAGCAGGGGACGCCGGGATGAGGCTGCGCTATGCCACCAACGGCGGGGGGCGCCGGCGGGGGCGCTGGCGCCTGGAGATGGTGCCCTGGCGGCACCTGATCTGGTGGCTGGCTACTTCCCTGGCGCTGGCCGTGCTGGTGCTGGCCTACAGCCTGCAGCCGGGGCGCATTACGCTCGCGGTGGGCGACGCTGCCCCTCGCATGATCCGCTCACCCATCACCGCCAAGTACCTGAGCCGCAACGAAACCGCCCGTCTGCGCCGGGAGGCCGAGCAGCGGGTGGGCCCCCAGTACGTGTTCAACCCCTACGCCCGCACCGAGGCCCTGGAGGCGGTGGACCTGGGGTTCGACCTGCTGCTGGAGTACAACCGGCAGCCCAGCCCGGCGGTGCGCCAGGAGCTGCGCAGCGGGTTCCCGGGGTTGGGGGCGGCGGCCCTGGCATGGGCAGGCGTGGCGGGGCCGGCTCCCATCCGCCGGGTGCGCCAGAGTGCGGACGCCATCGTGCAGGAGCTGATGCGGCGGGACATCCGGGACGAAGGCCGCGACCTGCAGCGGGCCCGGGCCCTGGCTGCCAGCCGGGCGCGTGCGCTCGACTACTCACCAGGCGCCGAGCAGGTACTGAGCGCCATTTGTGAGCCAGCGATTATCCCCAACTCCAACTATGACGAGGCGGCCACCGCCCGGAGCAAGGAGCAGGCCCGGCGCAGCATCAAGGCCCGGGAGCGCATCATCATGGCGGGCGACCCCATTATCTACGCCGGGGAACGGGTGAGCGAGGAGCACCTGGAGATGCTGCGGGCGGCGGGGCTGATCAACCCCCGCCTGGAGTGGGCCAGGATCGGGGCCACGCTGGGCATTTGCGGGCTGCTGATGCTGGTGCTGGCGGTGTACCTGAACCACTACCTGCCCGAGGTCTATGCCAGCCGGCGGCAGCTTCTCCTGATCTCGCTGATGCTGGTGCTGGCGCTGGCCACGGTGTACCTGCTGCGGGGGCCGCGGGCGGAGCACCTGGGGATGCTGACGGTGGCGGGCGGCGCCATGGCCCTGGGGCTGCTGCTGAATGTGCAGGTGGGAATGATGGTGGCGGTGGTGGCCTGCATCTTGCTGGGCACCATGGCCAACAACCAGCTTTCGGTGAGTGCCCTGGCCCTGGGCAGCAGCGTGACCGGGCTCTGCCTGGTGCCCCGGGTATGGCCGCCCACGCAGTCGGTGCGGGCGGCGGCGCTGCTGGCGGGGGCGAACATGCTCTTGCTGGCGGCGGTGGGCTCGCTGACCGGCCAGGAGCGGGGGGAGCTGGGCATCCAGATGGCGCTGGGGGGGCTGTACGGCCTGGGGGCGGTGGTGATGGCGGTGGGCCTGGTGCTGGTGCTGCAGCGGCCTTTTGAGATTGTCACGAACATCCGGCTGCTGGAGTTTGCCGACCCCAACCACCCGCTGCTGAAGCGGCTGATGCGGGAGGCGCCGGGGTCCTACTCGGACAGCTTGATGGTGGCCAACCTGGCGGAGAGTGCGGCAGAGGCGGCGGGAGGCAACGGCCTGTTGGCGCGGGTGGGGGCCTACTACCACGACGTGGGCAAGCTGCGGCGGCCGTATTTTTTCTACGAAAACCAGGCTCTGCTGGGGCTAAACGAGAACGTGCACGACCAGATTTCGCCCTCGCTCTCCAGCCTGGTGATCACCGCGCACGTGCGGGACGGGGTAGAGCTGGCGCGGGAGGCGGGGCTGCCGGTGATCATCCAGGACATCATTGGCCAGCACCACGGCACCAGCCTGGTGCGCTTTTTCTACCACCGGGCGAGAAGCAGCGAGGGGGGCGAGCGGGTGCCGGAGGAGATGTTCCGCTACCCGGGGCCGCTGCCCCAGAGCAAGGAGGCAGCGATCGTGATGCTGGCGGACGCGGTGTTTGCCGCGGTGTGGTCGCTGCCGGACAAGAACCCGCAGCGCCTGGAGCAGGTGGTGCGGGAGGTGGTAGGGGAGCGGCTGGCAGACGGGCAGCTCAGCGCCTCGCCGCTTACCCTGCGCGACCTGCAGGTGGTGAGCGAGCTGTTCGAGCGCATCTTGAAAAATGTGCTCTTTCACACGAGAATAGAGTACCCCGACCTGGAAGCGCTGCAGGGACGGGCGCAAAATGGCCGTGCTGATCAAAAAGCTATATCCGGGAAGCGTCGCACGCGGGCAGCTAAGGGCGGCAGTGGAAACGGCCCTGCAGCTTGAGGGGGCTCCCCGGCGGGCCGAAGTGAGCCTGGTGCTGGTTGACGACGATTTCATCCGCCGCCTGAACCTCACCTACCGCCAGCAAGACCAGCCTACCGACGTGCTCTCCTTTGCCCAGGAGGAGGAGCCGCGGGCAGGCGAGTGCCTGCTGGGCGACGTAGTGATTTCCGTGGACACCGCTGCCCGCCAGGCGCAGGAGCAAGGGCATCCCCTGGGCCAGGAGCTGGCCATGCTGGCGGTGCACGGCACGCTGCACCTATTGGGTTGGCACGACCGCACCCCCCGCGAGCGCAGCCGCATGCTGGCCCGGCAGGCGCAGGTGCTGGCGGCCGCCCGGGAGGGAGGCCAGGGCCGATGAGCGCCGGGCCCCAGGCGGGGGGAGTGCGGCCGCCGCAGGCGCGGGCGCCCAGCACGCACTCGGTGCTGGACAGCTTCCGCTATGCCATGGACGGCCTGGTGCACGTCATCCACAGCCAGCGGCAGGTGCGCTACTACTTCAGCATGATCGCGCTGGTGATGCTCGCCAGCCTGCTGCTGCGGGTGTCGAAGGTGGAGCTGATCCTGCTCTGGCTCACCATCGCCCTGGTGCTGATTGCCGAGCTTTTCAACACTGCGGTGGAGGCGGTGGTGGACATGGTGACGGAGGCCTACCACCCGCTGGCCAGGGTGGCCAAGGACATTGCGGGGGCGGCGGTGCTGGTGGCGACGTCGGTGTCGGTGCTGGTGGGGGGCCTGGTGTTTCTGAGCCAGCCGGCGCTGCGCCAGTACCTGAGTGCGACCCGGGTGCAGATGCCGGGCAACCCCCTGCTGGTGGCCTTTGTGGGGGGGACGGTGGTGCTGATCCTGGTGGTGCTGGGCAAGGTGCAGGGGCGCAGCGGCACCATCCTGCGGGGGGGCGTGATCAGCGGCCACAGCGCGCTGGCCGCCTTTCTGGCCACCAGCACCTATTATGTGACCGGGCGGAACCTGCTGGTGCTGGTACTGGTATCCGGGCTGACGTTCCTGGTCTGCCAGAGCCGGGTAGATGCAGGCATTCACAGCGTAAGGGAGGTAATCCTGGGGGCGGCGCTCGCCACATTCCTGGGCGTGCTGCTTTTCCAATTCTGCCCGTAGCCGCTCCCGCATTATGTCAGCCGCTGATTGGTACGCCCTGGTGGCGGTGTTGGTGCTGCTGGCGGCGTCCGCGTTTTTCACTGGTGCACAGGTTGCCCTGCTCTCCCTGGGCAAGTACCGGCTGCGCCAGCTGGCGGGCGGGGGTGCCCTGGGACGCACCCTGGCCCGGCTGCTGGAGCGGCCGGCGGCGCTGCTTTCCACTTTGCTGGTCACCATCACCAGCCTGAACTTCGCCGCCCTGCTGATAGGCGCGCAGTGGGCGCGGGGCCGCCTGGGGGCGGCGGGGGCGGGGCTGGTGATGCTGGGGCTGGTGCTGCTGGCCCTGCTGGTGGCCGAGCTGGTGCCTGTCCGCTACGCGGCGGCCAACCCGGAGCGGGTGGCGCGGGCTGCCGGCTACCCGGTGCGGGCGATGATGGTGCTGCTGTTTCTGCCTACCGCGGCCCTGGTGGGGGCGGCTAACCTGCTCACCCGGCTGCTGGGCGGCTCCCGGGTGACAGAGGCGGTGCGCGCCACCGAAACCGAGGTGCTGACCCTGCTCAACCTGGACGCGGAGCGGGGCCTGGAAGAGGAAGAGCGGGCGATGATTGACTCGCTGTTCGACTTTGGCGACAAGGTGGCGCGGGAGCTGATGGTGCCCCGCACCGACATGGTGGCGGTGCCGGCGGAGGCCCTGGTGCGGGAGGCGGCCGCCGGTGTGTTAGAGCACCGTTTCACGCGCCTGCCGGTATATGAGGACGACCTGGACCACATCCTGGGCATTGCCTATGCCAAGGACATGCTGGCCCCGCTGGAGGCGGGCCAGGAGCTGTCGGTAAGCAGCATCATGCGGGAGGCCTACTTTGTGCCCGAGACCAAGGCCGTGGCCGAGCTGCTGAGCGACCTGCGCAGCCGCCAGCAGACCATGGCTATCGTGCTCGACGAGTACGGCGGCACCGCCGGCCTGATCACCCTGGAGGACCTGCTGGAGGAGGTGGTGGGCGAAATCTACGACGAGTACGACATCGAGCACCCCCTCTCCCGCCGGCTGGACGAGCACACCTGGCTGCTGGACGGCAAGCTGGGCATGGAGGACGCCCAGGACCTGCTGGGGGTGCCCCTGCCCCGGGGCGATTACGACACCCTGGCGGGGCTACTTTATGACCGGCTGGGCAGTATGGCGGCGGTGGGCGACCGGGTGGAGGTGGCCGGGATCAGCTTCAGCGTGGAGCAGCTGCACGGGCGGCGCATTGCCACCATCCGGGCGCTGCTGCCCGAGCAGGCCGGCGCCGGCCAGGAGGGAGAGCGGGCATGAGCGCGGCCGTCCGGGCGGGGTGGGGGCTGGGGCTGCTGGCGGTGCTGGCGCTGATGGCGCTGGCGGCGCTGGCGGAGGCGGCCCTGGTGAGCGTGAACCGGGGGCGGCTGCAGCAGCTGGCGGCGGAAGGGGCGCCAGGGGCGCAGGCGGCCGAGCTGCTGCTTGGGCGCCGGGAGCAGCTCCTGGGCGTGCTGAGCCTGGTGCTGCTGCTTTGCCTGGGGGCGCTGGCGCTGCTGGCGGCCCTGGCAGGCCGGGGGTTAGGCGGGGCGGCGGGGGCCGGCGTGCTGCTGGGGGTGCTGGTGCTGGGGCTGATTGCCCCCAAGTGCTACGGGGTGCAGCATGCGGAGGCGGTGGCGCTGCGGGCGGCGCCGGCGGTGCGGCTGCTGTGCCGAGGGCTGGGGCCGGTAGCCGGCGGGCTGCAGGCGGCGGCGGCCTTTCTGGTGGGCGGGCTGCTGGTGCGGGTGCTGGGGGGACAGGCGGAGCCGGAGGCGGCCGCCCTGAGCGAGGAGGAGATCAGGGAGCTGGTCACTGCCGGCGAGCAGGCGGGGGAGATGGCGGAGGAAGAGCGGGAGATGATCCAGGGCATCGTGACCTTTGCCGACAAGGTGACCCGGGAGATCATGACTCCTCGCACCGACATCGTGGCCCTGGAGAGCACGGCCGGCATCACGCAGGCGATCGCGCTGATCCGCCGCCACGGCTTCTCCCGGATTCCGCTCAACCGTGAGAGCGTAGACGACATCGTGGGGGTGCTTTTTGCCCGCGACGTGCTGGCCGAGCTGCTGGCGGGGCGGCAGCAGACGATGGTGGCCGCTATTATGCGCCCGGCCTATTTCGTGCCGGAGAGCAAGCCGGTGGACGACCTGCTGCGGGAGATGCAGCAGCGGCAGGCGCACATGGCGATCGTGATTGACGAGTACGGCGGCACTGCCGGCCTGGTGACCATCGAGGACCTGCTGGAGGAGATCTTCGGCGAGATCAGGGACGAGTATGACGCGGGCGGGGAGGCTGCCCTGCAGATGGTGGGCGAGCACGAGGCCCTGGTGGACGGCCGGCTGGCGGTGGACGAGGTGGCGCAAGCCTTCGCGGTGGAGCTGCCGGAGGGGGAGTTTGACAGCATGGGGGGCCTGGTGCTGGGGCAGCTGGGGCGGCTGCCCAGCCAGGGGGAGCGGCTGCAGGTGGGGGAACTGGAGCTGACCGTGTTGCGGGTAAGTCGGCACCGGGTGCAGAAGATAAGGGTACGGCGGCAGCGAGTGGCCGGCCCGGGAGAGGGGTAAACAGGGCAGTGGACGAGCTGATGGAGCGGGCCAAGGCGGCGGCGGCGCAGGCCTGGGCGCCCTATTCCCGCTACCCGGTGGGGGCAGCGCTGCGGGCGGGGGGACGCATTTTCACCGGCTGCAACGTAGAAAACGCCTCCTATGGCCTGACCGCCTGTGCGGAGCGGGTGGCAGCCTGGTCGGCGGTGGCGGCGGGGGCGCGCGACTTCGGGGAGCTGGCGGTCTTTGTGCCCGGAGAGGTAGCGGCCCCGCCCTGCGGCGCCTGCCTGCAGGTGCTGGCGGAGTTTGCGGCTGCTGATCTGCCGGTGCGGGTTTCCTGCCCGGGGGGAAAGCGCTTGGACACCACACTGCGCGCCCTACTCACGGCACCTTTCGCGCTGAGGAGATGAGGGATGGCGGTTAAGCTGAAGGTAAAACGGCCCCCGGCCCCGCGCTTCACGGTGGAGAACTACCGCTGGCCCGAGGAGAGCAAGCTCTTGCGGCAGGCCTTGCTGCAGGCAGGCGCGGGCGGGGCGGTGGTATTGCTGCTGCTGCTGGCCCTGCCCCTGCGCTGGACCCTGGCCGCGGCCTACCTGGCCTGGCTGGCGTTCGTGTTCCTGTGCTACCCCCACCTGGCGGCGGGCAAGCACCTGGCGGCGCTGCGCAAGCGGGCGGCCAGCGGGCCCGCCCAGCAGGACCTGGCCGGGATGCTGGCCAAGCAGGCGGCCGCCCTGGGCACGGCGCCCCCCTCCCTGCTGCTGGACCCACAGGCCCAGGTGCCCTACCTGCTGCGGAGGTGCATGGTGATGCCGGCCGGGGTGCGCAGCTACCTGGCTGATGCCGAGGTGTGGGCGGTGCTGGCGGGGCAGCTCGCCCACCTGCAGGCAGGGCACGGCCGGCTGCTGGGCCTGGTGCGCTGCCTGGGCTGGGAGCAAAGCCCCCTGGTGCGGCCGGTGCTGCTGCCCTTGCAGGCGCTCGCGCTGCTGCTGGAGCGGTGGCAGGGGGCGGCTGTGCTCACCGCCGACCGGCTGGCCCTGCTGCTGACCCGGGATCGGAGGGTGGTGGGGTCAGCGGTGCTCAAGCAGGAGATCAAGCTTACCGAGGGCGAGACCATCGCGCCTGCCGACATCAGCGACTACCTCTCCAGCCCCGGGGGCCTGCAGGCGGAGGAGGCGGCGGTCACTGCGCATTACCGCATTGGGGAGTACCTGCGGGCCCGGCCCTGGCTGCTGGCCCGGCTCAAGGAGCTGTCCAGCTACAGCGTCTCCAGCGACTACCGGGAGGCGCTGGCCTTGCTGGACCGCACGGCCGGTCACTCTGACTCCGGGTAGGCTCCCATCACCCGCAGGTCCAGGCATTCCCCGGCCAGCTTGGCCAGGGCGGCTTCCGCCTTGGGGTCGCGGGCGTGGCCCTGGAAGTCCACGTAGAAGAGGTACTCCCAGGGGCGGCGCCGGGTGGGGCGGCTCTCGATCAGGGTCATGTTGATCCCGTACTCGTTGAGCACCCCCAGCGCCCGGTAGAGGGCTCCTGCCTGGTGGCGGACGGCGAAGATGATGGAGGTTTTGTCCTTGCCGCTGGGGGGGCTGTCGTGGGTGCCCACCACGATAAAGCGGGTGCGGTTGTCGGCCTGGTCCTCGATGTGCTCGGCGATGAGGTTGAGGCCGTAAAGCTCGGCGGCCAGGTCGGTGCCGATGGCGGCACTGCCGGGCTCCGGGCCGGCCACCTGGGCGGCCTTGGCGGTGCTGGAGACTTCGATCAGCTCGGCCCGGGGCAGGTTGGTCTTGAGCCAGATGCGGGCCTGGGCCAGGGGCTGGGGCATGGAGTAGACCCGCACCACCTCAGCCAGGGGGCACTTAGCGAGCAGGTGGAGCTCGATATCCACGTAGAGCTCGGCGCAGATCTTGAGCGTGGTATCGGCGAGCACGTCCAGGGTATAGGGCACCACCCCGCCCAGCGAGTTTTCGATGGGGGCCAGGCCATAGTCGGCGGCGCCCTTTTCCACCTCGGCGAAGCTCTCGGCGATGCTGTCCACCGGGCGCAGCTCGGCCAGGCCGCCGAACTTGCGGCGGGCTGCGAGGTGGGTAAAGGTACCGGCCGGGCCCAGGTAGGAGACGCGCAGGGGGCGAGTGAGCGTCCGGTGGACGGCGATGATTTCCCGGTATATACTGATGACGGCCTGGTCGGGCAGCGGGCCTTTGTTGTGATCCCGCAGCCGATCGAAAATCTGGCGCTCCCGCGCAGGGGCAAACTGTTCGTTCGCCATTTCCCGCTTCTGGTGGGCGATGCTGATGGCCAGGCGGGCCCGCTCATTGAGCAGGTTGAGGATCTCGAGGTCTATGCGGTCTATGGCCTCCCGGTCCTTTTCGATGCTCATTTGTGGTCTCCAGGGGAAGGGGGCTGTGGGCGGGCACAGGTCAGGGTAGCTTAACGGAGCGCAGGTGTCAATCCCGCTCCAGGGAGGCGTATGGCCGCACCAGGTGGCGCAAACGCCCCCGGCTCCCGCCAGGGGAAGCCGGAGGTGCCGGAGGGGCTATGGCTGAAGTGCCCGCAGTGCGGGGGCATGCTCTACCAGAAGGAGCTGGAGCGGGACCTGCGGGTATGCCGGCACTGCTCTCACCATTTCCGGCTGGGGGCCAAGGAGCGCATCGAGCAGGTGGCGGACCCGGGCAGCTTCCGGGAGTTTGACGCCGGTTTGCGCTCGGTAAACGTGCTCGGCTTCCCCCAGTACGAGGCCAAGCTCGCTTCCGACCAGGCCAAGACGGGGCTCACCGAGGCCCTGATCTGGGGGGAGGGGCGGCTCAACGGCCGGGAGGTGGTGCTGGCGGCCGCCGACACCAACTTCCGGATGGCGAGCATGGGCTCGGTGGTGGGGGAGAAGGTCACCCGGGCCCTGGAGCACGCCGCCGCCACCGGCCGCCCTGCCGTTTTCTTCTGCGCCTCGGGGGGGGCCCGCATGCAGGAAGGGATTATCTCCCTGATGCAGATGGCCAAGACCGCGGCCGCCGCCCACCGCCTGCACGAGGCCGGCGTCCCCTACCTGGTGGTGCTCACCGATCCCATCACCGCTGGCGTGCTGGCCAGCTTTGCCTCCCTGGGCGATATCACCCTGGCCGAGCCGGCGGCCCTGGTGGGTTTTGCCGGGCGGCGGGTGATCGAGCAGGGGCTGAAGATCAAGCTGCCGCCCGGGACCCACACCGCCGAGTTTGCCCTGGCGCACGGCATGGTGGATATGATCGTGCCCCGGCGGGAGCTGGTGCCCACCGTTTCCCGGCTGCTGGCCTACCTGGACCGGAGAGGATAGCGTGCCTGACCAACCGCAGGTGAGCCGCTGGCTGCCCTTTGAGAAGCCGCTGCTGGAGCTGGAGCAGCAGGTCGTGGAGCTGGAGCGCTACACGGCGAGCCGGGGCATTGACCGCTCGCAGGAGATATTGGCGCTCAAGGGCGACTACCAGCGGCTGTGCGAGCAGATATTCGGCAGCCTGTCGCCCTGGGACAAGGTGCTGCTGGCCCGGCACCCGATCCGGCCCTACACGCTGGATTACCTGGGGCTGATGGCGGAGGATTTCACCGAGCTGCACGGGGACCGGCGCTTTGGCGACGACCCGGCCCTGGTGGCGGGGCTGGCGCGTATTGACGGCGTACCCCTGGCAGTGATGGGGCACCAGAAAGGGCGGGACTTGCGGGAGCGCCAGTACCGCAATTTTGGCAGCGCCCGCCCCGAGGGCTACCGCAAGGCGATGCGGGTGGCCCAGCTGGCGGAGAAGTTCCACCTGCCGGTGCTCAGCCTGCTGGACACGCCGGCGGCAGAATCCCGCCTGGAGGCGGAGGAGCGGGGGATCGCGCAGGCCATCGCCTCCTCGCTGGCGCTGTTTGCGGGCCTGCGCGTCCCCGTGGTATCGGTGGTGATCGGCGAGGGGGGCAGCGGCGGGGCGCTCGCGATCGGGGTGGCGGACCGCATGATAATGATGGAGTTTGCCATCTACTCGGTGATCCCGCCCGAGGGGTGTGCCGCCATCCTGGATACCTTCGGCCAGGACAGCAGCCGGGCTCCGGAGGCGGCGCAGGCGCTGAAGCTGAGTGCGCTCGACCTGCGAGAGCTGGGCGTGATTGACGAGATTATCCCGGAGCCCCTGGGGGGGGCCCACCGCGACCCCATCCAGGCGGCGGCGGCGCTCAAGGAGACGGTGCTGCGGCACCTGCGGGAGCTGGCGGCGGTGAGCCCCGAGGAGCTGGTGGAGCGGCGCTACCGGCGCTACCGGGCCATTGGCACCTTCCAGGAGCCGGAGGCGCCCCCCGACCTGCCTGCTTAGGCCATGCCCTGCACGATGGGCAGGCTGATGCGGAAGGTGGCCCCCGGGCTGAGGGAGGGCTCCAGGGTGATGGTGCCGCCGTGGGCGGTCACGATCTGCTTACAGATGGCGAGCCCCAGGCCGGTGCCCTTGCTTTTGCCGTGCGTGTAGAAGGGCGCGAAGAGGTGCTGCTGCACCTCGGGCGGCACTCCGGGGCCGGTGTCGGAGACGGTGATGGCGGCCAGCTTGCCCTGGGCGCTGGTACGGATGGTGATCTTGCCCCCCTCCGGCATCGCCTCCCGGGCGTTGGTGACCAGGTTGGTCAGCACCCGGCCCATGCGGTTGGCGTCCAGCAGCACCTGCGCCCCTGACTCTGCCTGCACCTCCAGCTCGATATGCGCCAGCTTCAGGTCCATGGCCATCACCGCTGCCGTCGCCTGCACGAAGCCGTCCAGCGGCTGCAGGGAGCGCTCCAGCGCCTCCCGGCCCCGGGAGAACTCCAGCAGCTGCGAAAGCATGGTGGAGATGCGGGCCGACTCCTGCTCGATGGCCTGCAGGAACTCCTGCTTTTGCTCGGGGCTGGTCTGCGGGTCGGCAAGCAGGGGGGCAAACCCCTGGATGGCGGTGAGGGGGTTGCGCAGGTCGTGCACCACGCTGCTCGCCATCTGGCCGACCAGGGCCATGCGCTCCTGGTCGCGGGCTTCCCGCAGGCGCTCGGCCATGGTGGTGAAATCCTCGGCCAACTGCTGGATCTCGTCGCCGGTACGGATGTTCAAGTTGCGGGCGGCGTCGAAGTCGCCCTGGGCGATGAGCTGCACCTCCCGGCGCAGCTCACGGATGGGAGCGGCGATGCCTCCGGCCACCACTCCGCCCATGAGCAGTGCCACCAGGGCCGCCCCCACCAACCGCAGCAGCAGCCCTCGTTTCCCCGACTCGGCCAGCCCCCGGCGGGCGCTCTCCAGCTCGGCCAGGGCGGCGTTGAGCGAGGCCAGGGAGGAACCGGTCTCCAGGCAACCCACTACCTGGCCGGTGCTGCCAAGCAGCGGCTGGTAGTGCCAGGCCCGCCCCTCCCGGTCTTCTGCCAGGAAGCGCTGCCCTGCCAGCACCCGGCGGCTGGTGACGGGGGGAAGGCGGCTGCCCAGGGCGCCCCAAGCGAAGGGGATGTTGGTAGCCACCCGCACGCTGCCCAGGGAGAGGGCGGCCGGGCTGCCGGTGATGTCGCGGTAGCGGTCGAGCAGGCGGCGGTCCCGGTTCAGCAGATCGGCCGCCACCACCACGCCCACCACTCGCGGGCCGATGCGGATGGGCTGTGCGGCCACCAGGGCCAGAGCGGCAGGAAGCCCTCCCAAGCCGGCGGCCAGGTCCAGGCGCTGACCGGCCAGGGTGCGCTCGCGGGCCAGGTCCGCCTGGTCCAGCACCTCGGGGCCGGCGGTGGCCTGGCCGGCCAGGGCGAGCTGCACGGCCCGGGCCAGGGGAGAGCCGGCGGCCATCTGCCCGCCGGGGCGGCCGCCATGGCCGCGGGCGATCACCCGGCCTTGCCGGTCGGTAACCAGGAGCAGGTCCAGGCCCTGGCAGGCGGCACAAAGGGTGCCCTGCAGGCCGTAGCGCCCATCTCCCCGCCTCTGGGCGGCGCTTTGGGCGGCCGGCAGGGAGGCCAGGGTGCGGGCGCGGTCGCCCAGCTCGAGCAGGCGGTCGGCGAGCAGGGAATCGAGGGTGCTGGCATGCCGGTAAATGGTGCCCCGGGCCTCGACCACCAGGTAGGCACGCATGAAGCCCATTTGCGTGTCAAGCGATGATAAGAGCAGGCTCTGGGTGGCGAAGCCAAAGAATGCGACCAGGGGCACCAAGGCCAGCACGGCGCTCACCGCTAACTTGCTGCGGATGCTCCACCTCACGACCTTGCGTCATCCCTCCTTTCCGACGTGGGCGGGCCCTGAGGGCGCCGCCGCACCGGACCGCTCCCTGCCTCCTGGAGCAGGGCCATCTGGGCGGCCCGCTCCCGGGGGTCACGGGGCACATACACCCGCTTGCCGGTCCAGGGGTCCCGGCCGGTGTGCCACATGCAGGTGGCATCGGTCATGGGGGTGGGAGTGAAGCACTGCACCTGCTCCACCCTGATCCCATGACGGCGCATGAAGGCTGCCGCTGCCGCCATGTCCTGGCGCCGGCAGCCCGGGTGGCCTGCCATCAGGTAGGGCACCACGTACTGCTCTTTTCCTACCTCTTGGGAACGCTTTCTAAACTCCCGTTCGCATTCTAGATAGCAGCCGGAGCCGGGCTTGCGCATGAGGGCCAGCACCTGGTCGCTGAAGTGCTCCGGGGCCAGCTTCAGGTGGCCGCCCACATAATGCTGGGCCAGCTCCCGCACGTAGTCCGGGTCGGCCAGGGCCAGGTCGTGGCGCACCCCGGAGGCCACCAGCACCCGCTTCACTCCTTCCAGGGCGGCAATGCGGCGCAGCAGGGCGAGCTGGTGCAGCTGGCCCCGCTGCAGGTGCGGGCAGAGGCTGGGATAGAGGCAGCTGGGCCGGGGGCAGCCCCGCCGGTCCCGACCTTGCCGGCAGCGGGCGCGGTAGCAGTTGGCGGTGGGGCCGCCCACGTCCCCGATCACCCCCCGGAAGTCCGGGTGCGCCACCAGCTCCCGCGCCTCCGCCACCAGCCCGGCGGCACTGCGGGACTGCACCACCCGGCCCTGGTGGGCGTAAAGGGCGCAGAAGGCGCAGCCTCCCAGGCAGCCCCGGTGGCTGGTGAGCGAGAACTGCACCGCCTCCAGGGCAGGCACCGGCTCCCGGTAGGCGGGATGGGCGCGGCGAGAGAAGGGCAGGGCATAGCTGGCGTCCAGCTCCGGCCCGGTGAGGGGCGGGGCGGGGGGCAGCACCACCAGCGACCAATCGCCGGCGCGCTGGGCCAGCACCTGGCCGCTGCCCCGGGCCTGCTCGGCGGCCAGGCGGTGCATGAGGATGAACTGTGCGGGGTCGGCGGCAGCGGACCCGTGGTCGGGCAGCCATGGCACGCCGGCCGGCTCCTGGCCGGCAGCGCAGCGGTAGGCAGTGCCCGGCAGGTCGCGCAGCGCTCGCACCGGCTCTCCGGCGGCCAGGCGGCGCGCCACCTCCACCACCGCCTGCTCGCCCATGCCGTAGACCAGCAGGTCGGCCATGGCGTCCAGCAGCAGGGAGCGGCGCACCGCATCATCCCAGAAGTCATAATGGGAGATGCGCCGCAGGCTGGCCTCCACCCCACCCAGCACGATGGGCACGCCCGGGTAGGCCTGGGCGGCGCGGTTGGCATAGACGATGGTGGCGCGGTCGGGCCGGCAGCCGGGGGCACCGCCGGGGGAATAGGCATCCTGGCGGCGGCGGCGCTTCTGGGCGGTGAAGTGGTTGACCAGGGAGTCCATGTTGCCGGCGGTGATGCCGAAGAACAGGCGCGGGCGGCCCAGGCGCTGGAAGTCATCCAGGCGGCGCCAGTCGGGCTGGGCGATGATGCCCACCCGGAAGCCGGCCGCCTCCAGCACCCGGCCGATGAGGGCGGCGCCGAAGCTGGGGTGGTCCACGTAGGCATCGCCGCTCACCAGCACCACGTCCAGCTCGGGCCAGCCCCGGGCGCGGGCCTCCGGCGGCGATATGGGCAGGGGCGGGGGCAGGCGGTCGCTCACCGGGCTTTTCCTTCCTGGCGCAGGCGCTCGTACAGCAGCATGCCGCAGGCCACGCTCACGTTGAGGCTGGTAACATGTCCCTGCAGGGGCACCCGCACCAGCTCGTGGCAGCGGGTGCGGAGGGGGTCGCTCACCCCCGCGTGCTCGCCCCCCAGCACCAGGGCCAGGGGGCCGGTGAGGTCGGTGTCCCAGGGGGGGCGCCCCTGGTCCGAGTCGGCGGCCACCAGGCGCAGGCCGGCCCGGCGCAGGACGGCGGCGGCGGCGAGCAGGCTCTGGCGGAGCACGGGCACGTGCTCGCTGGCGCCCATCGCCACCCGCACCGCCTGGGTGCCCAGAGCGGCGCCCTGCTGGGAGGGGACTACCACGGCGCTGACGCCGCAGGCGTCGGCGGTGCGCAGGACGGCACCCAGGTTGTGCTGGAAGCTGACCTGGCGCAGCAGCACCAGGCAGGGGTCCCGCCCCTGCTGCCAGCACTGCTCCAGCACCTGGGCCAGGCTGGGGGCAAGCACGGGTGCGGCGCGGCCCACCACGCCCTGGTGGGGCAGGCCGGGGCAGAGCCGGTCCAGCTCGGCGCGGGGCACGGGGCGGGTGGCGACGCCCTGCTGGCCGGCCAGGGCCGTGATCTGGCCCAGCTTTTCCTGCGGGCGGGCCTGCTCGTCCACCAGCACTTCCAGGAAGCGGCGGCCGGCACGCAGCGCCTCGAGCACGGCATTTCTGCCTGCCACCAAGTGCACCTGGCCGGGGCGGGAGTGCTTCATCTCGCGCTTATGTTACCAGATAGCGGCGGCGCGGGGAGGGAGGGGGGCGGGCGCTACTGGCGCAGGGGGGTAGCGGCGATGAAGCGCTCGGTCTCGGCCAGGGAGCGGATGCCGGCAGTGGTGCCGAGGGCCTGGGTGCACATGGCCCCCACCGCGTTGGCGAAGCGGCCGGTGCGCTCCAGCTCCCAGCCGTTGACGACGCCGGTGAGGAAGCCGGCCACAAAGGCGTCGCCGGCGCCGGTGGCGTCCACGACCTGCACCTGGTAGGCGGGGAGGGGGATCGCCTCCTGCCTGGTGCGCAGGTAGCAGCCCCGCTCCCCCATTTTCAGCCCCACCAGGCCCACCCCCCGGTCCACCAGGTCGCGGGCGATATGCTCCGGCTCGTCCTCGCTGGTGAGCATGCGCGCCTCCTCGATGCTGGGGAGGAAGATGTCCACGTAGGGCAGCACGGGAGCGAGCAGGGCCATCCAGTTGCCCATGCTGTCCCAGCCGGTGTCCAGGGCGGTGGTGATGCCGCGGGTGCGCGCCTCTCGCAGCAGGCGAGCGGTGGGCTCGCCGTCCAGGGAGGGCATGAGAAAGGCGCCGGCCACGTGCAGCACCTCCGCCTGGCTGACCAGGTCCCAGTTCACGTCCTGGTCGGTGAGGTGGGCATTGGCCCCCAGGTAGTGCAGAAACGAGCGCTCGCCGTCGCCGTGCACCATCACCATGGTGGCGGAGGTAAGCGCTTCCGGGTCGCGCACCAGGCCGCCGACGTCCACCCCCTCGTCCTGCAGGCGCTGGGTAAGGAAGTCGCCAAACCCGTCCTGCCCCAGGCGGCCGATCACGCTGCTGGAGAGGCCGATGCGGGCCAGGCCCACCGCGGTGTTGGAGGCACAGCCGCCGGTATGCAGCTCCATGCGGTCCACCAGGGCCAGCTTGCCCCGGTCCGGCCACACGTCCACCGGCTTGGCCACCACGTCGGCCACCAGGATGCCCACGCATACCACCTGGGGCAACTCAGCCTGCCTCCGTCTGGTACTTACGCATCACTTCTCGCAGGGCCTCATTCGACAGGAGGGCGCTGCTGCCTGCCGCTGCAAACAGCAGCCAGAGCACCGAAAGTCCCGAGAGGAAGGGCAGGGCCAGGACCAGGGGGAGCAGGGCAAAGGCCCACAGCACCAGCTGCGCCAGCACCAGCTCGCCGGTAAAGAGCGGGTTATCCAGGGCCACCAGGGCGGCGCGGTAGAGCGCCAGGCGGGTGCCTGCGCCCTGCTGCACGATGAAGGCATAAGCATACAGGTAAACCGCCAGCAGGAAGAGGGCGGCATAGACCAGGAAAACGGCGACCATCACCGCCGCCCAGCCCCCCAGGGAGCCGTAGAAGAGCAAGTTGGCCGCCAGCAGCAGCAAGGCGGCGAGCAGCACCAGGGTGACGCCCAGGGAGGGCAGGAAGCAGCAGATCACCCCCTGGGGCAGGTCGCGGGGGCCCTGGGAGGTGCCGATGGCCAGCTGGTAGCCGGCATACCAGACGGCGGCCTGGGCGGCGGCGGTCCCTGCCGCGAAGGGCACCACCAGCAGCAGCCCGAGCAGGGAGCGGGAGCTGGCCGCCACCGCCAGGGCACCCAGGGTGGGCACCAGCAGGCTCCAGGCCAGGCTGCCCAGGGCGATGGTGCCCAGGCTCTCGTAGCCGCGGCGCAGGGTGCGGGCCAGCACCCGGCCGGCGCGGGGGCGGTCAAAAGGCTCCGGCGGCGGGGGAGCGGCCCCTTCCTGGGGCCAACGGGGGGTGTAGTCCTGGTCAGGCATGGCGCCACCCCGGGCCAATCATGGGGCCACCAGCACGGCCCGCACCGGCGACCCCTCCACCCCCAGCAGGCGCAGGGGGAGGCAGATGAGCTGGTAATCGCCGGGGTCCACGCCGCTCAGGTCCAGCCCTTCCAGGGCCACCACCCCCGCCCCCAGCAGGGTGCGGTGGGTGGCGCCGCCACCCCGGCAGCGGTCAACGGAGAGGTAGTCAATGCCCACCAGCTGCACTCCCAGCTCGACCAGGCGCTGGGCGGCAGGGCGGGAGAGGTAGACATAGTCCTCCTGGAAGGCGGTGGCCTGGGCCCAGCGGTCGGAGTTGCGGGTGCGGAAGAGCACCCGCTGCACGCCGGCGAGGGGGGCGACGTGCTCGGGCAGGATGCTGTCGCCCGCCACCGCCACCACCCGGGCCGGGCCCACCAGGGTGGCCAGCGGCACCTGGTCCAGGGAGGCGCCGTCGGCGATAAAGTGCAGGGGGGCGTCCAGATGGGTGCCGGTGTGGCTGCCCAGGCAGAGGCGGGTGAGGTTGAGGGGGTGGCCCTGGGCCATGTCGGCCTGGCGCTCCACCACCATGCCTGGATCTCCCGGCCAGACCACCATGCCGGGGCGGAGGGGGAGGCTGATGTCAATGAGGCGGGGCATGGGGCACCTCCGGGGCAGGGATGGTGCTCATTTCTGCCGGGAGGGAGGCCTTCCTGCCAGGCCAGGGATTTGGCGGGCGGGGCGGAAAGTAGCGGGGGCAGGAGGTGGCGGATGGCAAGGCGAGGTTGGTGGCTGGTGGTGCTGGCATGCCTGGCGGGGGGGCCGGCACTCCCGAAAGAGGTGGCCATGAAAAGTCACGGCGTGTTTTACAGCGAGCCGATGCGCCAGCAGGCGGCCAGGAATGTGGCCCGCTGGCCCTGGGCGGCCGAGAGCAAGCGGCGGCTGGTGGAGGCGGCGGCGGCGTGGCGGCAGAGGTCGGACAACCAGCTCTGGGGGCTGATGTTTGGCCCCACCATTACCCGCTCCTGGATGGTGTGGTCAAACGGCTACTGCCCGACCTGCCAGCAGGGCGTGCCCATGTACACCTGGGAGATCAACGCCCTGGAGCGTTCCTGGAAGGTGCGCTGCCCGCACTGCCGGGAGTTTTTTCCCAAGAATGACTTCTACCGCTACTACCGCTCCGGGCGGGACGAGCACGGCATCTTTGATCCCGGGCGGGCGGACCGGCGCCTCTTGTACAACGCCGAACACCCGGACCCGGCCGACCCCCAGCATGGATTCGGGGTGGACGACGGCGAGGGCTATGTGGAGGGTGATCGGCGCTGGCGCTTTATCGGCGCCTACCTGATCTACGGGCAGTGGAAGCAGGCGGTGGTGAGGGGGATCGAGGCGCTGGCGGCGGCCTATGTGGTCACGGGCGAGGAGGTCTATGCACACAAGGCCGGGATCCTGCTGGACCGGGTGGCCGACCTCTACCCGGGCTTCGACTTTGGCCAGCAGGGGCTGGTATACGAGGTGCAGGGGGCGGCGGGCTATGTCTCCACCTGGCACGACGCCTGCGAGGAGACCAGGCAGCTGATCCTGGCCTATGACCAGGTATGCGAGGGCCTGAAAGGGGATGAGGCGCTGGTCAGCTTCCTGGCGGGCAAGGCAAGGACCTACCGGCTGCCCAACCCCAAGACCAGCTTTGCTCTGGTCCAGCGCAACATCGAGCAGGGCATCCTGCGGGACGCCCTGGCCAACCGGCGCAAGGTGGAGTCGAACTACCCGCAGACCGACATCACCCTCATCATGGCCCAGACCGTGCTGGGCTGGCCGGCCAACCGGGAGGAGGTTTATGCCGCCCTGGACCGCCTGCTGGAGCGGGCGACGGCGGTGGACGGCGTGACCGGGGAGAAGGGGCTGAGCGCCTACAGCGCCTATGGCCTGCAGGGGGTGGCCCGGGTGCTGGAGAGCTACGCCCGCATGGACCCGGAGTTCCTGGCGGAGGCGCGGCGGCGGCACCCCCGGCTGCACGACATGTACCGCTTTCACATTGACACCTGGTGCCTGGGCAAGTACTACCCCACCTGCGGCGACAGCGGCGCCTTTGCGCACCGGGCGGGTTATGTGGGCGCGGCCTTCTCCGCCGACCCGGGGCTGGGGCCGTCCATGTACTCCTTCCTGTGGCGGCTGTACCAGCTCACGGGGGATGCCGCCCTGGTGCAGGTGCTGTACCAGGGCAACGGGGGCGGGGTGCAGGACCTGCCCCGGGACCTCTTTGCCGCCGACCCGCAGGCGATGCAGCAGGCGGTGGCGGACCTGATGGGCCGGGAGGGGGCGCAGCCGCGGCGGGGCAGCGTAAACAAGCGGGAGTGGCACCTGGCGATCCTGCAATCGGGCGAGGGCGAGTGGGAGCGGGCGCTCTGGCTGGACTATGACGCGGGCGGTGGGCACGGCCATGCCGACGGCATGAACCTGGGGTTTTATGCCCGGGGGCTGGACCTGCTGCCCGACTTTGGCTATCCGCCGGTGAACTTCGGCGGCTGGGGGGCGCCCCGCGCCCTCTGGTATGGCCGGTCGGCGGCGCACAACACGGTGGTGGTGGACGGGGAGAACCAGCAGGCGGGGGCGGGTGAGAGCACGCTGTGGGCCGACGGCGCCCAGTTCCGGGCGGTGCGGGCCAGCGGCCCCGGGCTGATCGGGGGCCAGCAGTACGAGCGCACGGCCGTCCTGGTGGACGTCTCGGCGCAGGACTGCTATGCGCTGGACATCTTCCGGGTGGTGGGCGGCAGCGACCACGCCCGCTTCAGCTACCCCCACTACGGCAAGCTGACCACGCAGGGGCTGGCCTTGGCGCCGGCGCCCGCATACGGGCACGATACGGAGCTGCGCGGCTTCCGGGCGGATGGGGCGCCGGCGCCGGGGTGGCAGGCGGACTGGCAGATTGAGGACCGCCTGGGCTACCTGCCGGCGGGGACGGACCTGCACCTGCGCTACACCGATCTCAGCGGGGGCGTGCAGGCGGCGGCCATGGAGGCCTGGATCTCCCCCTACGGCTTTTCCCGCAATGACGAGGCCTGGATTTCGGCCCTGCTGGTGCGCCGGCAGGGAAGTGCGCCCCTGGCCTCCACCTTTGTGGGGGTGTGGGAGCCCTACCAGGGGAGCCCCCTCATTTCCCGGGTGCGGCGGCTGGGCTTGCAGACGGCAGCGGGAGTGGCCTGGCCGGAGAGCGCGGTGGCCCTGCAGGTGGAGCTGGCGGACGGCCGGCGGGACCTGGTGGCGGCGGCGGACACGGCGCATCCCTCCTGGGGGGCGGGGCAGGAGCTGGTGCAGCCGGCATGGGGGCTGCGGGTGGAGGGCGAGCTGGCGCTGGTGCGGTTAGATGGGGCGGGCAAGCCGGAGCGCATCGCCCTGTGCCGGGGCCGGTCGGTGCGGGTAGCGGGGGTAGAGCTGCGGCTGCGGGAGGCGGCGGACTACCTGGAGATCACGCTGCAGGGGGGCCGGGCGGCGGTGGCGGCGGGGCAAGGAGAGCTGATCGAGCGGCTGACGGTGGAGGGGGAGCCGGCAGCCAGGTGAGCGAGCGCCGGGGGCAGGCAGCGGTCGGCGGCTGCCGTTGTCCGCAGTTATGAACATTGGTGGTCTTTCCCGCCCGCGGCAGGGGCCGAGCATGGCTTATCGTGGGGGGAAGACAACGCCAGGGGAGGAAGAGGCCATGCCGGAGATGGTAGCCAAGCACACGCAGGGGGTCGCCTCGGTGATTCAGACCCGGGGCCACCAGGTGCGGGTGGATGCCCCCCAGGAGATGGGCGGCCAGGACACTGGTGCCACGCCGGTGGAGCTGCTGACGGGGGCCCTGGGGTCGTGCATCATCTACTTTGTTGCCCGCTGGGCGCAGGGGGCCGGCCTGCCGTATGAGGGGATGGAGGTGCGGCTGGATTACGTGCTGGACATGGCAGCGCACTGCGTGCCGGTGATCAATGTCACGGTGCACATGCCGCCCGGCTTTCCCCAGGACCGCAAGGAGGCGCTGCTGCGGGTGGCGGAGACCTGCACCGTGCACAACACGCTTTGCAGCCCGCCCCGCATCCAGGTGACGGCGGGGAGCTGAGCCCACCGCCGGCATCTCTACTTGCGGGCGATAATGTTCTGGGTGGACAGGCGGTAGAGCAGCTGCTGGTCGCCCGGCAGGTCCATCAGGAAGTCAGCCTCGCCAAAGACGGCCAGGTTCTGGTGCGCGGGCCGGGTGATGGTGATGGAGTAGAGGCCGTCCCCGCCGCTGATCTCGGTGGAGGTCCAGACCTGGGGGCGGAAGTCCAGGTTGTCGGCGGTGGCCATCCAGGCGCGGGCGGCTACCGCCTGAGGCGCCCGGATGGTGATGGTGACCTGGCCCTTGTGCTCCCGCCGCTCCCAGGACATCTCGGGCAGGGAGCTGCCGGAGGCCACGGTGCGGAAGAAGCCGCAGAGGCTGCAGACGACGCGCCAGGTGTCGTCGAGGCCGTGGCCGCTGTTGGGATCATAGAGCAGGCACTTGGGGCCCTGCAGGCCGTGCCAGTAGAGGTTGAGGGCGTCGGTGGTCCAGTAGGGGTCATTGGTGCCCAGGAGCAGGAGCTTGGGCATGCGCAGGTCCATGCGGTAGGTATAGGGGTCCACCGCCCGCCACAGCTCCCGGCCCAGGGGCAGGTTAAAGGCCTCGGTGAGGCCCTTGGAGGAGTAGTCGTCAATCATCTCGCTGTAGCAGCCCCACATCTCGAGCTGGTGGGCCACCTGGTCCTTGATGTTAAGCACGTCAATCACCATGGGGGCGATGGCCTTCACCCGGTGGTTGTCCACGGCGCCGGTGAGCCAGGTGGTCCAGCCCCGCTTGGAGGCGCCGGTGACCAGGAAGCTGTCAACGGCCTGCCCCCACTCCTGCTGGGTGAAGGCCTGGAGGGCATCCATGGTGCGCACCGCGCTCTTGACCATGGGGAAGAGCAGGGGCCAGGTGGGGTCGCTGTCTTCCAGGAATTCCTGGAAGGTGTAGGAGATCAGGGCGTCCTCTCGCAGGTTGTCGAAGAGGGGCTGGTTGGGCACGGTGCAGAGCACGGCCACGGGGGCCTGCGTGATCTGGCTGATGGTGGCGGCGATCCAGTCCTCTCCCTTGGGCGTGCCGGGGGTCGGGCCCCCGGAGCCGCCGGCGATAAAGAGCGTCATCCAGCCCGGGAAGGCCACCTCGGCGGGCCGATAGATGCGCACCAGGTGCTGCCAGGGGATGGTGCGCCAGGTCTGGGTGGTGACCACCAGGTCGGTGACGGTGATGCTGCCCCAGGTGGTGCTCCAGGCCTGCTGCCAGGCGAAGCTGTCGTCCGGCGTGCTCACGTACTTGAGCAGCATGTGGTTGGCGGATTCCGACAGCTCCGGCGCGGCCGCGGCGGGGGCGGCCACCAGGGCGGCCAGGGACAACAGCAGCAGCAGTACCAGCAGTCTTCTCTCCACGCCCATCCTCCTTTTCCTCTCAGCCGAGGGTTTTGCTGAGCAGTCGCCGGGGGCGGCCCGCGGGGATGACCACGGTCGTCATCTCGGCATGATCCACAGGGGGCGCCTGCGCACCAGGTCACCTGCCACCCACCAGATATGCAGCACAGACCATGCCAGGGGCCAGCCTGGCGTCATACTATTGGGGCCAGCCTGGGGGGCGACCAGCGCAAAAGCAGGCCGCCCCCCGGGGTGAGGTTAGCGGTTGTTGACCAGCCGCAGCAGGGGAGCGCTGGCCAGGATGGCGGTCTGGGTGGACAGGGTATAGGGCTGGCCGTCGGCAGTGAAGTCGGCCTCGCCGAAGACGGCCAAGTTCTTGCTGGCAGAGCGGGGCAGGGTGATGCGGAACTTGCCCTTGCTGCCGGCCATGGGCACCGCCTGCCACTTCTGGGGGCGGAAGTCGAGGCTGTTGGACTTGACGATCCAGGCGCGGGCGCCGGTGGCGGCGGGGGCGGTGAGGGTGAGGGTGAGCTGGTCGCCCTTGACCTGCCGGCTCCAGCTTATCCGGGGCAGGGGCTTGCCGGCGGCCACCGTGCGGAAGAAGGCGCCCATGGTGGCAAAGACGCGCTGGCGGTCATCCAAGTCGTGACCGCTGTTGGGGGCATAGAGCACGTATTTGGGGGCGAGCAGGCCGTCCCAGTAGAGGTTGAGGGCACCCGTAGGCCAGTAGGGGTCGTTGGCGCCCAGGACCATCAGCTTGGGCAGGGTAAGGCGGCTGCGGAAGGTGTAGGGATCCACCGCCGCCCAGACCTGGCGGCCGGGGGCGCGGTCGAAGACCTCGGTCAGGCCCTTGTCGGTGTAGTCGGTGACCTCCTCGCTGTAGTGGCCCCACAGGGTGAGGGCGTAGGGGAACTGGGCGGGGAAGTTGAGGGTGTCAATCACCATGGGGGCGATGGCCTTCACCCGCTTGTCGCCGGTGCAGGCGGTAAGCCAGGTGGTCCAGCCCCGCTTGGAGGCGCCGGTGATCACGAAGCTGTGCACCGGGGCCCCCCATTCCTGGCGGGTGTAGTCCTGCACGGCGTCCATGGCCCGCACCGCGCTTTTGACCATGGGGAAGAGCAGGGGCCAGGTGGGGTCGCCGTCCCCCACGAATTCCTGGAAGGTGTAAGAGATCAGGGCGTCCTCTCGCAGGTTGTCGAAGAGGGGCTGGTTGGGCACGGTAAAGAGGGTGGCGACCGGCGCCTGCATCGCCTGGGCAAAGGCGAGGTCGATGGCGTCCTCGCCCCGCTGCTGGCCGGGGGTGGGGGCGCCGCTGCCGCCGGCGATGAGGAGCAGCATCCAGCCGGGATGGCGCACCTGGGCGGGCTTGATGATGCGCACCAGGTGCTGCCAGGTGATGCCGTGCCAGGTCTGGGTAGTCAGCACCAGGTCGTAGGCGGTGGCGGACGCGAGCGGGGTGACGGGGCCCTTTTCCCACTTGTAGGCGGGATCGGGGGCGTTCACGTAGCTGGCAAGCATACGCTCGGGCGGAATGCTTCCCGTTTGCGCCCCTGCCGCCGCCGGCAGCAGGAACAGGGCGATCAGCAGCACTGCGATGAGCCTAATCTTCACACTTCACCTCCTAGCATGAGCGCGGGCCCGGGGGCCGGGGCTGCCTGCTTGCACACAGTGGCGCAGGGCATGAGTGGTGTTCGCTTTCGGCCGAGCGCCCACCTGCCTGGGGCAGGTGGAAATCATTCCCCAGGCGAGGGTGCGCCGGCCAGGGGCAGGGAGAAGGAGAAGGTGCTGCCCCGGCCCGGGGTGCTTTGCACCCAGATGCGGCCGCCGTGGGCGGTCACCAGCATGCGGCTGATGTAGAGCCCCAGGCCGAGCCCTTCCGTGCCCCGAGCGCCGCTGGCGCGGTAGAAGCGCTGGAAAAGGTGGGGCAGGTCCTGGGGGGCGATGCCGACTCCCTGGTCGGTGACCGATACCACCAGCTCCTCGCCGGTGCGGGTGGCAGCCAGCACCACGGGGGAGGGGGGTTCGGAATACCTGAGGGCATTGGAAAGCAGGTTGGCGAGGATGCGTTCCAGGCGCATGGGGTCTGCCCACACCTGCGGCAGGCCCGGCGGCACCTGCATCTGGATGCGGGCGGCGTCGAGCACGAGGGAATAGCGGTGCAGGAACTGGGGCACGAAGTCGGCCAGGGCCAGCGGCTCCCGGACCAGGGCCAGCCGCCCTATCTCCAGGCGAGCAGAATCCACCAGGTCCTCGATCATGGTATTGAGCCGGTGCACGCCCACCAGGATGGCCTGCACGTTGGCCTGGGTGGGGGCCGAGGGGGTGAGGTCCTGCAGGGATCGGCGCAGCAACTCGGCATGGCCCTGGATGAGGGTGAGGGGGATGCGCAAATCGTGGGAGATGGTATGCAGGTAGAGATCGCGCTCCTCCTCCCGGGCCCGGATCTGGTCGGCCATGGCGTTGAAGGCCTGGGCCAGGGCCGCCACCTCGGTAGGCCGCTCCACCTCCAGGCGCCTGTCGAGCTCGCCCTGGCCCAGGGCGCGGGCATGCTCTTCCAGGCGGCTGATGGGGATGGTGATACTGCGGCCCAGGTAGATGGCGGCGACAAAGGCGACGAGCAGCACAAAGAGGAAAATGGCGGTATCCCGGAGCAGGGCGAGGTTCACCGGCGCCATCGCCTCTGCCACCGGGCGGTCGGCGATGGCCACCCAGCCCACGGGCCGGATGGGGACCGCGCCGGCCATGAAGCGGGCCCGGCGGCCGGGGGAGAAGAGGAAGCCGGTGACCTCCCGGCCGGCCAGGGCCTGCCTGACCAGCGGTTGGCGGCCCGGCCAGCTGCGCTGCTGCCAGCTCAGGGGGGCGGGCGGGTGCTGGTAAACCAGCCTGCCCTGCTGGTCCACCAGGGCGATGGCGCCGCCGCCGGCGCGCTCCACGGGCAGCATGGTATGCAGGCGGGCCGGGTCCACGGCGGCCAGCACCACTCCCAGCAGCCGGCCCTGGACGCGGATGCCGCGGGCGATGAGGACAATGGGCTGGCCGCCTACCAGGGACTGCAGCAGGTCGCTTACCGCCCAGGGCTGGCCCCGGCGCACCTGCTGGAAGTAACCCCGGCTGCTCACGTCCAGGCCGATCGCCCCCATCTCGGTGGAGGCCACCACCCTACCGGCGGGGTTGACCCAGCTAAAGTTGCGCACTGTCGGGTACTCGCGCAGGCTTTCCTCCAGCACGCGCCGGAGGTGGGCTGGGGCCACGGGCTGGGGCGGGGTGAGCGCCACCCCGATCGCCACTTGCTGGTGCAGCACATCGCCAAGGAAAGCCTTGAAGGCCAGCCCCAGCACGCGCGCCACTTCCAGGTTGGACTGGAACTCGGAGGCGCGGCGCGTGGTGAGCCAGGTCAGGTAAACCCCCGCCTGCACCAGCACCAGGGGCACCACCACCACCACCAGCAGCAGGATGAGCGTGCCGGGAATGGTGTGCGCCAGCGGATGCCGCCGGATCTGCCTCATGCCCACCCCCGTGGCGAGGCGGCGCCGGGGGAACGCCGGCCGGGCCGGCTAAACCATAGGGGAAATGGGCGCGCTTGGGAATGGCAAAGCGCGCGCAAAGGCGACCGGCAGCTACTTGCGGGCGATGATGGGCTGCGTGGAAAGGGTGAACGCCTGGCCGTCCCGGCTGAAGTCGGCCTCGCCAAAGGCGGCCAGGTTCTCATCCGGGGGACGGTCCAGGGTGACGGTGAAGACGCCGCTGCTCCTGGCCATGGGCACTGACTGCCAGCGGCGGAGCCGGAAATCCAGGTTGGAGGCGGTGGCGAGCCAGGCCCGGGCGGCGGTGGCCTCCGGGGCGGTGATGGTGAGGGTCACCTGGCGGCCCTGGGCCTCCCGTTTCCAGGTGATCTCGGGCAGGGACTTGCCGGCGGCCACGGCGCGGAAGAAGGCGGAGAGGCTGTTGATCACCCGGGTGCGGTCATCCAGGCCGTGGCCGCTGTTGGGGGCATAGAGCACCCACTTGGGGCCCAGCAGGTCATCCCAGTAGAGGTTGAGGGCGTCGGTGGTCCAGAAGGGGTCGTTGCTGGCGTTCACGATCAGCTTGGGCATGACCAGGCGGCTGCGGAAGGTGTAGGGGTCCACGGCCGTCCACAGCTTGCGCTTGGCGGGTTGGTCCAGGTTCTCGGTGAGGCCCTGGGAGGTAAAGTCGGCGATGGCCTCGCTGTAGTGGCCCCAGAGCTGGCGCTGGTGGGCGAGCTGCTCGGGGATTTTCAGGGTGTCGATCACCAGGGGGGCGATGGCCTTCACCCGCTTGGGCTCCGCCGCGGCCAGCAGCCAGGTGGTCCAGCCCCGCTTGGAGGCGCCCATGGCCATGAAGCTGTGCAGCTCCTGGTGCCACTGCTGGCGGGCATAGGCCTGGAGGGCGTCCAGGGCGCGCACCGCGCTCTTGGTCATGGCGAAGTGGGCGGGCCAGGTGGGGTCACCGTCTTTTAAGTACTGCAGGAAGGAATAGGTGGTCATGCGGTCCTCGGTGAGGCCGCCGAAGAGGGGCTGGGCGGGCACGGTGTAGAGGATGGCCACCGGCATCTGCAGGTTGGTGGCAAGGATCATGCCCAGGGCATCCTCGTCCCGCTCCTTGCCCGGCTGGGGGCCGCCGGCGCCCCCGGTGATGTACATGGTGAGCCAGCCGGGGAAGGCCACCTGGGCGGGCCGGAACACCCGCAGCAGGTGCACCCAGGTGGTGCCGTGCCACTGCTGGGCGGTGAGCACCAGGTCGCTCGTGGTGATCTCGCCCTTTTTGGTGACCGGGCCCCGCTGCCACTGGTACGAGGCATCGGGGGCGGCGAGGTAGCTGTCCAGCATGCGCTCGGCGGGCAGGTCGGCCGGCGCCGCCAGCAGGGGTGCCGCGAGCTGCACCAGGGCCAGGATGAGAAGGGCGCGCACCGTCCACTTGAGCATGCTCATGCCTCCCCAGGGGATATGGGGCTCAGATTCGGAGCGGGCCCCAGGCGGTCCTGCCTGCCGGGAACGGGGGAAAACAGAAAGCCTCGCCGGGGCGAGGCTGGAGGTTCGAGCCTGGTGCCGAGACGGGGACTTGAACCCCGATGAGGTTGCCCTCACTAGGTCCTGAACCTAGCGCGTCTGCCAATTCCGCCATCTCGGCACACCAGGATTATAGCAGCGGGGCGCGGCCCCGGTCAAGGGGGCCGCGGCGGCGCTGCCGGCCGGTCCCCTGGCTGCCCCGCACTTGTTCTCAGCATCCCGATGGGCTATCATCGCCTGTGGCAGATGGGGGCTGATCGCCCCTGCCAGAAGGCACAGCAACCCGCCCGGGGGCCCCGGCGCGGGAGCAAGGGAAGCATGGCAAACAAGCTGATCATAGTCGAATCGCCGGCGAAGTCAAAGACCATCAAGTCGTTTGTGGGCCCGGAGTTCCGGGTGGAGGCCTCGATGGGGCACGTGCGCGACCTGCCGGAGAAGGGGCTGGGGGTGGACGTGGCCCGGAACTTCGAGCCGGTGTACCAGGCCATTCCGGAGCGCAGGCAGGTGCTGGCCAACCTGGCGCGGGCGGTGAGGGCGGCCGACGAGGTGTACCTGGCTTCCGACCCGGACCGGGAGGGGGAGGCTATCGCCTGGCACCTGGTGGAGGCGCTGCGCATTCCCGATCCCCGGCGCATCGAGTTCAACGAGATCACGCGGGGGGCGGTGCTGGCTGCCCTGGCCCACCCGCGGCAGGTGGATATGCAGCGGGTGCAGGCGCAGCAGGCGCGGCGCATTCTGGACCGGCTGGTGGGCTACCAGCTGAGCCCGCTCTTGATGCGCAAGATGCGGCGCAAGTCGCTGAGCGCGGGGCGGGTGCAGTCGGTGGCGGTGAAGCTGGTCTGCGAGCGGGAGCGGGAGATCGAGGCCTTCGTCCCCGAGGAATACTGGAACCTCGCCGCCCGGCTCACCCCCCGGGGCGAGCAGGCGCCGTTTGTGGCCAAGCTGGTGGCGGTGGGGGGCCGCAAGGTGAAGGTTACCAACGCCGAGCAGGCGCAGGGGATGGCGGCCGAGCTGCGGGCGGCCGATTTCGTGGTGCGGGGGGTGAAGCAGGCCCGGCAGCAGCGCAATCCTCCCCTGCCCCATATTACCAGCACCCTGCAGCAGGAGGCCTCCAGCCGGCTGGGCATGTCGCCCAAGCGCACCATGCAGATCGCGCAGCAGCTATACGAGGGGATAGACACCGGCGAGGGGCTCAGCGGCCTGATCACCTACATGCGCACCGACTCGCCCCGGGTGGCGGCGGAGGCGCAGGCGGAGGCGCGCCGGCTGATCGTGACCCGCTTTGGCGAGCCCTATGCCGGCGGCGCCCGCAAGGTGAAGGCGGGCAAGGGCGCCCAGGAGGCGCACGAGGCGATCCGCCCCACCAGCGCTTACCGGGACCCGGACTCCCTGACGGGCAAGCTGGACCGGGACCAGCTTCGCCTCTACCGGCTGATCTGGGGCCGCTTTCTGGCCAGCCAGATGGCACCGGCGCAGATGGCGGTCACCACCGCCGACGTGGCCGCGGCCAGCTACCTGCTGCGGGCCACGGGGACGGTGGTAATCTTTGCCGGCTTCCTCGCCATTTACCGGCCCGAGGAGGAGAAGGAGAACGGCGAGGAGCGCCAGCTGCCGGCGCTGGCGGCCGGGCAGCTGCTGGACCTGCTGGAGGTGAGCTGCGAGCAGAAGTTCACCGAGCCGCCGCCCCGCTACACGGAGGCCAGCCTGATCAAAGCCCTGGAGGCAGAGGGGATCGGGCGCCCCAGCACCTATGCGCCCATCCTGGCCACCATCCAGGAGCGAGGCTACGTGTTCCTGGAGAGCCGGAAGCTGCGCCCGACCGATCTGGGCTTTGTGGTCACTGACCAGCTCAACGAGTATTTCCCGCAGATCATGGACGTGCAGTTCACCGCCGCCATCGAGAGCCGGCTGGACGCGGTGGAGGAGGGCAAGGCGGACTGGGGGCGGCTGCTGGAGGAGTTCTACGGGCCGTTTGAGGAGTCGGTGCGGCGGGCCGAGCAGGAGATGCGGGGGGTGCGCATGCCGGCGCGGGAGACCGCCGAGGTGTGCGAGCAATGCGGCAAGCCCATGGTGATCCGCACCGGGCGGCGGGGACCCTTCCTGGCCTGCACCGGCTACCCCGAGTGCCGGCACACGCGGCCGGTGCCGGGCAGGGAGCCGGTGGCTCGCCCGCCCCGGGCGCAGGCGGAGCCCACCGGCCTGTGCTGCCCGCGCTGCGGCCAGCCCCTGGTGGTGCGCAGCGGCCGGCGGGGGAAATTCCACGGATGCAGTGGTTTTCCCACATGCCGCTACAGTCAGCCCTTGCCCGGCGAGCAGGTAGGGGCGGGCCCGGAGCAGAAATGTGAGAGCTGTGGCAAGCAGATGGTCCTTCGCCGCAGCCGAAGAGGCGCCTTCTGGGGCTGCAGCGGGTATCCGGAGTGTAGGCAAACTCGCCCGGTCACGGTACCGGCGGGGGGCGAAGGAGAGACTGCGTGATCTGCCCCAGGTGCGGCACCGCGAACAGCGGTGACCGCACCACCTGTGCCAAATGCAACTACGCGCTGCCGCAGGAGAGGCGGCGGGTGCGGATGCACTACACCGCCTCCGTGCGGCGGCGCCTGGTGGTGGGCGTGACGGCCGCCTTGCTGGCGGGTGGGCTGGGGCTGCTTTATGCCCACTTTGTGTGGGCGCCTGCCAACCGGGGGCTGCCCACCTACCTGCCTACTGCCCTGGCTTTTGCCTTTGCCGGCGTGCTGCTGGCGCTGATCCCCGGTCAAGTGCGCTGGGTACTCACGGTGCTACTGCTGGGTGCGCAAAGCGCGCTGGTGGCCCGCATCGCCCAGCGCTCTGAGCAGCGGCTGCTGCGCCGCCTGGAGCACCAGGCGGCCGCCCATCCCGACCAGCCCGAGTACCGCTCCCGCCTGGCCGCCCTGCACTTCCTGATGGGAGCCGAACGGCGGGCCCTGGACCTGCTGCAGGCGCCGGTGGAGGGCGGGTACCAGGAGGCGGTCGCCCTGCACAACCTGGGCGCTACCTACGGCCGCCTGGACGACATGGTGCGGGCGAGCGACTACCTGGCGCCGGCGGTGGCGGCCACCAACTCGCCCTTGGCCAGGCGCAACCTGGCCCTGGCCCTCACCAACCGGGGCCTATTTGACGAGGCCCTGGGGCACTGCGAAGAGGCGATCAAGCTGGCGGAGCGGGACGAGCAATTGCGCAACCACTGCGCCCTGCTCCTGGCCAAGCAGCAGCGTTACGAGCCGGCGCAGCGGGAGCTGGAGTACGCGGTGGCACTGGCGCCCCGCTTTGCCCACGGGCACAACAACCTGGGGGTGCTGCACCAGCTGCAGGGGCGGCTGGACGAGGCGGCCACGCAGTTCCGGCTGGCGGTGCGCTACGACTACGGCCATGCCATCGCCCACTACAACCTGGGGGTCTACCAGGGGCTATCGGGCAACTACGGCGAGGCGGGGGAGCGGCTGCAGGCGGCGCTGCGCTTTGAGCCTCGCCTGCACCGGGCGCACATGGAGCTGGGCATAGCTTACTGGGCCGCCAACCACGAGAGGCTGGCCTTGCAGTACATGCGGCGGGCGGCGGAGATGGAGCCCCGGGACTTCGAGGTGCGCTACAACCTGGGCACCGTGGAGATGGAGCTGGGGCAGATTGACAGTGCCCTGCGTAACCTGGAGCGGGCCTTTGAGCTGCAGCCGCAGAGTGCGGACGTGGTGAACAACCTGGGGCTGGCCATGTACCTGAAGGGCCGGCTGCAGCAGGCCCAGGAGCACTTTCAGCTGGGCACCCGGCTGGTGCCCGAGCACGTCATTCTGCGCTTCAACCTGGGCGATGTGTACGAGGCGATGCAGATGCCCGGGCAGGGGCTGGAGCAGTTTGGGGAGGCGGTGCGGCTGCAGCCCTCCTTTGGCGAGGCGCAGAACAACATGGGGGTGGCGGCCCTGGTGCAGGGGCTGAACGTGATGGCGGTGGAGCATTTTTCCCGGGCGGTGGATCTGCTCTCCGGCAACCCGGTGCCCATGGTCAACCTGGGGCTGTGCTCCTTTATGCAGGGCGACATGGAGAGCGCGCAGCGCTTGCTAAGGAAAGCGCTGAAGCTGGACCCCAACCTGCCCACCGCCCTGGACGTGCTGGCCCGCTCCTACCGGGAGCGCAAGGACTACCTGGCGGCCATTGAGTGCTGGGAGCAACTGGTGAAGCTGGAGCCGCTGAACCCGGAGCACTACACCAACCTGGGCATTGCCTGCTATCACCACGGCATGCTTGAGCGCGCCATCGAGTGCTTCAAGCGGGTGCTGGTGTTCCTGCCGCAGTCGGTGGACGGCCATAACGACCTGGGGCTGGCCTATGCCAAGAACAAGCAGCTGGAGCAGGCCTGCTACCACCTGAAGCGGGTGCTGGACTACCAGCCCAACAACCCGGTGGTGCACAGCAACTACGGCCTGGCGCTTTATTTCCGCAATGAGACGGAGCAGGCGGTGAATGAGTGGATGGAGGTGACCCGGCTGGCGCCTGCCTACGCCCGGGCCCGGGAGGCGACCCGGCTCTCCGCCTATGACGACTCACAGATGGTGCTGAAGGCCCTGGACAAGACGGTAAGGGTGATGCGCTTCCCGCCCCAACGGGCGGAGCTGCATCATCTATTCGAGGTGTCGTACGACACCCGCGCTTTCGAGCTGATGACGCCCTGGCCGGAGGTGGCCGCGGTGCGCAAGTGGCAGCAGCGCGCCAGTGCGCTCAAGAGCAAATTGACACGGGCACGGGCATAGGAGGGACTGATGGGCCGCTTTTCTCAGGTATTAGTGGTGCTCACCCTGGCATTTGCCGCGTACTGGGTGGTGATGACCGGCTACTTTGCGGAGCGGGCCATCAACCTGCAGGTGCGGGAGGCCAGAAACAAGAGCACGGCTGCGGACATGGCTGACGTGTTCCAGGGCGCCCTGGACCGCACGCGCCGGCAGCACCGGCTGGTGGAGAGCATGGGCTTTCTGGCGCGCAACTCGGACTGGACCAACCTGCGGCTCACCGAGCGCACCCTGGAGGGGCTGCTGGAAAAGACGAAGCCCGGCGTGGCCGCGGAGCAGGTGCTGCGGGGCACGGACACAGTGGAGACGCTGAAGCAGGAGCTGGGCCAGCTCAAGGGGCTGTCGGTGAACGCCATGGGCAGCAGCCGGAAAGCACAGGTGACGGTCGCCTTCTGGGTGTGCCTGATCGGGGCCATCGTCACCTGGGCGGCGGCGGCGGTGCAGCGGGCGACGCGGTAGCCCGGCGCCTACAGGTGGGCAAGCAGCAGGGGGCAGGCCTCAGCCTGCCCCCTGCCTCGTTTTCGGAACAGTCAGGCGGAGGGAGCGGTCGCCGCCTTGTTGGCGGCGCGGGCCAGGCGGGACTTGCGGCGGGCGGCAGCGTTCTTGTGCAGGGCGCCCTTGCTGGCGGCCTTGTCCAGGGCGCTGGTGGCCTGGGCCAGGGCGGCGGAGTCGGGCTGGCCGGTCCCAATGGTGGCCAGCGCCTTCTTCACCGCGGTCTTGGCGCCCGACTTGGCGGCCTTGTTGCGCAGCTCCTGCTCCTTGGCTTTGCGCATGCGCTTGAAAGCGGACTTGGTAATGGGCACTGAGCATTCCTCCTGGTCGCCACAGCAGTGGCGGCGTATTTTAGCATACCGGGCCGGCCGGAACAAGGGGCGGGGCGGGGACATGGTCAGGCGGGGCAGGAGGCGGCTCCTCGCTGCGGGAGAAGATGCAGCCCTCACCCCCACCCTCTCCCAGGGGGAGAGGGAGTGTGGGTGTACGGACCGATACATAGGTAACGATATAGACCGAGGACATAGGTAACACTTTCTTGTCCTCAGGTGAGCAAGTGCCTGCGCTTGAGGCGCGGGCGGA
>Ga0315294_10000167_pt1 | contig 69403 bp, 56 predicted proteins | sample YL17G13_40_MG_FD_203626 | JGI IMG/M metagenome (GOLD analysis project Ga0315294, IMG submission 203626) | Sediment microbial communities from Yellowstone Lake, YNP, Wyoming, USA - YL17G13_40 | ecosystem: Environmental > Aquatic > Freshwater > Lake > Sediment | place: USA: Wyoming | collected... | reverse complement strand
TGGGGTAGCTCTCTCGCCAACCCACCAGCAGGGCCGCCATCAGCTCCCCCACCTGCGCCGGATGGCTGTGCGGGGCCCGGGAGCGATCACACAACCCGGCCACCCCCTCCCGGCACCACCGGCCATAAATCTTGTAGCCGGTCTTCGCGCTGATCCCAAACTCCCGGCACAAGGCCGTCATCCCCTCCCCCTCCCCCAAACGCACCACAAAATACATCCGCTCCTTTACCGGCTCCGTCTCCTTCCAGGGCATAGGCAACCTCCTGCTTGCTTGTTACCTATGTTCCCGGTCAATTCCCTTACCCATGTTCCCGGTCTGTACCGTGAGGGTCCCTCCTCCCTCTTGTCATTTCGAGCGAGGCCGCTCCGCGGCCGACGAGAAATCCCGCTCTCCTCTTGCCCTCCCTGCTCCGGGCGCACCGCCGTGCGCCCCTACAACATACCCGTAGGGCAGGAGCTTGCTCCTGCTTGTTTCCTTCCTCGAGGCCGCCGCCCTCCCCCTGTAGGGGCACATGGCATGTGCCCTTCCCCTCCCGGCAGGACTCTTTGGCCTGCCGCCGAACTGCTGTTTGACCAATCGCCCTCGGGGGGAGCATGCTGGCCCTGCTGGATAGCGCCGCCGTAGTGGGCATAGACGCCTACCCCGTCCAGGTGCAGGTGTACGTAGCCAGCGGCCTGGCCGCCTTCACCATCGTGGGCCTGCCTGACGCCGCGGTGCGGGAATCGGCCAAGCGGGTGGAGGCCGCCATCAAGACCTCCCACTTCGACTTCAGCTACAGCCACAAGATCACGGTCAACCTGGCCCCTGCCGACGTGCGCAAGGCCGGGCCGGCCTTCGACCTGCCCATCGCCCTGGGCATCCTGGCCGCCACCGAGCAGATCAACGGCTCCCAGCTTGCCAGCTTCCTGGCGGTGGGCGAGCTGTCCCTGGACGGCGCGGTGCGCCCCATCACCGGCGCCCTTTCCCTGGCCATGGCCGCTCGCGAGCAGGGCAAACGCCTGCTCGTCCCCCGGGGTAACCTGGCCGAGGCCTCGGTGGTGGAGGGCCTGCCCATTTATCCCGTCTCCACCCTGCACGAGGCCGCCCAGGTGGTCTCTGACCCGCCCCTGCCCGAAACCGCGCCCCCCAATCTCTCCGTCCTGGCCGACCCCGGCTTCGATCTCGACCTTTCCGAAGTGCGGGGCCAGCAGGTGGCCAAGCGCGCCCTGGAGGTGGCGGCCGCAGGCGGCCACAACCTGCTCATGATCGGCCCTCCCGGCAGCGGCAAGACCATGCTCGCCCGTCGCCTGCCCACCATCCTGCCGCCGCTTTCCCTGGCCGAATCCCTGGAGTGCACCCGCATCTACTCGGTGGCCGGCCTGCTGCCCCCAGGCCAGGGGCTGATCACGCAGCGGCCCTTCCGCGCCCCCCATCACTCGGTGTCCGACGCCGGCCTGGTGGGCGGCGGCATCATGCCCCGCCCGGGCGAGATCAGCCTCGCCCACCACGGTGTGCTCTTCCTGGACGAGCTCCCGGAGTTCAGCCGCGACTGCCTGGAAGCCCTCCGCCAGCCTCTGGAGGACGGCACGGTGACCATCAGCCGCGCCCAGGCCACCCTCACCTACCCCGCCCGGCTGATGCTGGTGACGGCCATGAACCCCTGCCCCTGCGGCTACTGGGGCGACTGGGTGCGGCCCTGCACCTGCTCCCTTCCCCGCGTGCGCTCCTACGCCCGCCGGGTGAGCGGCCCCCTGCTCGACCGCATTGACATCCACCTGGAGGTGCAGCGCCCCCACACCGACGAGGTGCTGGCTGCCGCCACCGCCGCGGACGAAACCTCGGCTGCCGTGCGGGAGCGGGTCGCCCGGGCCCGCCACACCCAGGCCCAGCGCCTCGCCCCCGGCCTCACCTGCAATGCCCAGATGCGCCCCCGCCTGCTGCGCCAGCACTGCGCCCTCTCGCCCGGCTGCCAGGCCTTGATGCGCCATGCCCTGGACCAGCTCGGCCTCTCTGTGCGGGCGCACGACCGCATCCTGCGCCTGGCCCGCACCATTGCCGACCTGGCTGCCTGCCCGGAAATCGAGGAGGCCCACCTCGCCGAGGCCATCGGCTACCGCTCCCTGGACCGCAAGGCCTGGGCCTGAAGGGCAGGACTCCGCCCCTCCCCGGCAAAAGAGGACCGGGTGCCACTCTGCTTACAAGGAGAAAGGCCATGTCGCCAAGTCGCCTGATCGTGCTCGCTCTCCTGCTCGCCTGCCTGCTGCCCGCCGCCCTGGCCGGCGCCCCCCTGCCCAAGAAGCTGATCGAGTACGGCTGGGACGTGCCCACCCCCAGCTTCGTGGCCCAGCACCTGCAGGAGATGGAGCAGCGGCCCTTTGACGGGGTCATCATGCGCGTGCCCAAGATCGGCGAGATCTTCGCCAACCAGCGCTACCAGCGCCAGGACGTGGCCGCCGAGTTTGACGCCCTCGCCCGCATCCAGTGGGGCAAGTTCACCGACAACTTCATCGCCATGTACGCCGCCTCCAAGATGGACTGGTTCAGCGACGCCGACTGGGAGACCGTGCTGGGAAATGTGGCCCTCTGCGCCCAGGCCGCCAAGGTGGGCCGCTGCGTCGGCGTCTGCTTTGACGCAGAGCCCTATGGCGACAACCCCTGGCTCTACCCGGAGCAGGCCCAGGCCAAGCGCAAGAGCTTTGCCGACTACCAGGCCGTGGTGCGCCGCCGGGGGGCCCAGTTCATGGACACCATCGAGCGAGACCTGCCCTCGCCGGTGGTGCACACCTTCTTCCTGCTCGGCTATTTCCGCCCGGACGCCAAGCTGGACAGCGACGGCTACGGCCTGCTCCCGGCCTTTGTGAACGGCATGCTGGACGCCGCCGACCCGGGCACCACTATCACCGACGGCAATGAGCCCGCCTACTACTACACCAGCGTCCTGCCCTACTTCACCTCCTATCACCGCATCCACCAGCAGGCGCTTGATCTGGTGGCACCGGAAAACCGCCGCAAGTACACCTGCCAGGTGCAATGCGCCCAGGCGCTCTACGTGGACCACCTCTTCGCCATGCGCGGTGACCGCAAGTACCTGAGCGACTTCATGACCCCCCAGGAGCGGGCCCAGTGGTTCCAGCACAACACCTACTGGGCGCTCACCAGCAGCGACCGCTATGTCTGGCTGTACAGCGAGAAGATGAACTGGTGGCTTAACCAGAACCTGCCCCCGGGCCTGGAAGAGGCGGTGGTGGCCGCCCGGCAGAAGGTGGCCGCCGGCCAGGACCTGGGGTTTGACCTCACTGACCTCATCAAGCAGGCCCAGCAGCGGCAGCAGTCCGCCCTCCAGGACAGGCTGCAGCGGCGCACCGCCGTCATCCCCCGCCTGGGCCAGGGGGTGCCCCTCCCCCGCATTGACGGCGCCCTCGACGACGCCGCTTGGCAGCAGGCTCCCGCCCTGGCCGGTTTTCTGCCCCTGTTTGATTGTCCGCGCCCCCAGGCCCAGACCGCGGCCCGGCTGATCTACGACAGCAAGGCGCTGTACGCCGCCATGCGCTGCGCCGAGCCGAACATGGCCTCCCTGCGGGTGATCGGCCAGCAGCGGGACAGCGATGTCTGGATCGGCGACTGCGCCGAGCTCTTCCTGGGCCTGGCGCCGCCCCCTGAACCCTACTACCACCTGATCATCAACCCCAACAACGTGCGCTGGGACGGCCGCTGCCGGGGCGAGGCGGCCGATGTTTCCTGGAACCCGGATTACCAGTCGGCGACCGCCCGCACCGCCGACCACTGGACTGTGGAGCTGGCCATTCCCTGGTCAGCCCTGGGCCTGGCCGCGCCTCCGGCTAGCCTGCTCGCCAACCTGGGCCGGGAGCGGGGGCCGGCAAACGAGCTCAGCACCTGGTCCCAGTGCGTGCTCAGCTTCCTGGAGCCGGGCAACTTCGGCACCTGGCAGCTCCAGTAGCCACCCGAGGGAGGTCCCTATGCCCGAAGCGTTGCTGGCCGGCGCTGCCCAGGTGGAGATCACGCCCCAGGCGGGGGTGCACCTGTCTGGCGACATCGGGGCCTACCGCCCGGCCCAGGTGGTGCTCGATCCGCTCTATGCCCGCGTCCTGGTGCTGGAGAGCGGGGCGCAGCGCCTGTGCCTGGTAGGCCTGGACGTGACCATCATCACCGCCCCCTGGACCGAGCGCATCCGCCAGCAGGCGGCCAGCCTGGGGTTCCCGCCCGAGGCGGTGATGGTGCACGCCACCCAGACCCACTCGGCGCCCGGCGTCGGGCATTTCATGCTCGACGAGGACTTCCCGGCGCCGCCGGAGCTGGAGTGGCTGCGAGGCGGGGAGACCCCTTACGCACAGCAGGCGGTGGCCGGGGCCGCGGCCGCCTTGCGTCTGGCCTGCTCGCGCCTGCAGCCGGTGAGCGTGGCCGCGGGCAGCGCCCTCCGGGACGGCCTGGCGCATAACCGCCGGGGCATCACCCGGGAGGGCGGCGCCATCATGCCCTGGCTCTATTCCTCCCGGGACCTGCCCCTGGGGCCCACCAACCTGCGCTGCCTGGAGGGGCCCACCGACCCGGAGGTGGGGGTGGTCTGCCTGCGCAGCGCCCAGGGCCGCCTGGTGGCCATGCTGCTGCATTTCAGCTGTCACCCGGTGAACGTCTTCGCCCAGCCGCCCAACCTGGTGGTTTCCGCCGACTGGCCGGGGGCCTGGGCGGCCCAGATGGGCGGCAGCTACGGCCAGGATTGCGTGTTCCTGGTGATCAACGGCTGCTGCGGCAACCTCAACCCCTGGCCCGCCTTCCAGCCCGACTTTTTCCCCGACCACCGCCGCATGGGCCGGGAGCTGGCGGAGACGGCCGACCGGGTGGTGCGGCGGCTGGCCTTCCGGGAGGGCGCCGCCCTGGACTGCCGGGTGCGCCAGGTGCCCCTGCCGGTGCGGGAGCTGCAGCCGCCGGCGCTCGACCAGGCGGCTGCCCTGCTCCGGGAGCATCCCACGCCCATCTGGACGGACGAGAGCAAAACCCGGGTGCGGGCCGACTGGATGAGCGCCGCCCTGGCCATGAGCGTGCACCTGATGCGGCAGCGGGAACCCCGCCTGGCCTACCAGGTGCAGGCTTTCCGCATCGGGGAGGTGGCCATCGTGGGGCTGCCGGGCGAGCCTTTCGTGGAGGGCCAGCTCCGCATCAAGATCGGCTCCCCTACCTATCCCACCTACCTGGCGCACTGCACCAACCAATACGTGGGCTACCTGCCCACCCGGGAGGCCTTCCCCCGGGGCGGCCACGAGGTCAATCTCTCCTATTGGTCGAAGCTGGCCCCGGAAGCCCTGGACCTGGCCGTGCAGGCCGCCCTGGACCTGCTGGGGGAGCTGTTCCCCGGTTAGCCGCGGCCCGACTCCCGCTGGGCGCGGGCTACTGCCTGCTCCAGCACCGCCGCCAGCCGCTCCGGGTGATCGGAGCCGATCAGGTACTGCTTGCCCGCCCGGGTGCGCACCTTCACCCCCCGGTTGCCCTGCAGGAAATAGGCCTTCATCTCCCGGTTGAACCTGATCCCATAGCCGCCGAAATCAGCCAGGGGGGAGAAGCTGTGCACTACCACCTCCGTCAGGTCGGCCAGCCGAAACTTCCCCAGCGGCACCCCCCACACCCCCAGCCTCACCTCCAGCCGCTCCGGGGTCACCAGCACGCGCAGCCCCCCGTATACCAGCAGCGTCGCCACCGCCGTTGCCACCAGCACTACCGGCACCAGCCCAAACCAGGGGCTGTCGGGATGCGGCCCCACCACCAGCACCACTGCCGCGGCCAGGGTCACTATCGCTGTGCTCACGCTCAGCAGGTTCGCCCACCAGGGAGCCTGCTTCTCCCAGTAGATCCAGCGCTGCTCCTCTCCCATCTGGTCGGAGAGCTCCGCTCGCAGGTCGCGCTCCTCCTCGGCGGCCGCGGGCTGCGGCCGGGGCCGGCACGGCCGCAGCACCTCTAACACCACCGCCGCCGCTACCCCCGCCGCCGCGGTGGCCGCCATGGCTCCCCAGGGCAGGGCAAAGCGTTCCGCCCCGGAAACCACGAAGTCCAGGTGGCCCCACATTGTCCCCGCCATCAGCCCCACCGACAGCTCATCCATGGCGGACAGCCAGTTGAACGCCTTCCGCCCCTCCTGCCGGGCCCACAGCTCGTCCAGCACCGCTGAGAGCACGATGAAGCCCGCCATCATCCCCACCAGTGCCGCCGCCTCCCAGGGCGACCCCCAGCGGTCAGGGCGACCGGATAGGCTGAAGTGCCAGGGCACGTGTGCCGGCAGCGGGCTCAGCCGCCACAGCTTCCACAGCACCGCCGCCAATAGCACCAGCGCCGGCAGGTGCGTCCACAGGGGATGGTACAAGCGCCTTCTCATCTCGTGCCTCCTCGCTCTTTCTCTTCCAGCAGTGCCGCCACTAGGGGGGTGGTCAGGCCTCCAGCCGGAGGCGGTACTGGTAGGAGGGGGAGCTGAGGTCGGCTTCGCCCCGCTCCTGGATGCGGGCCATGGCCAGCAGCAGGTCGCCGGTTTCCCGGTCCTCATACACCCGGAAGTTGGAGAACTGCACGGCCGGGGGGTCGCCAGGCTGGCGGTCCTCGATCAGGCGCACGCTGCCTGGCACCAGGCCCAGGCGCCCTTCGTCCACCTGGGCGATCTGCAGGGGATAGCGGGGGCGGTTGCCGTCCGGGTTGTCGGGGGTGATGTTGCCGATCCAGTAGAGGCGGCCCCGGCGGGTGCGGAGGAGGCGGCTGCCGGTGGCGGGCGAGTAGAAGGGCCGGCCGTCGGCATAGGTGAAGGGGGCAGGCGGGGACCAGCTATCGCCGCCGTCCCCGGAGGTGGCAAACCACTTGTAGCCCGGCGCCTGGGGCATGGTATAGTTGCTCCCCCGGCAGACCATGAGCAGCCGGCCGTCCTCCAGCTCCGCCAGCGTCGGCTCGCACAGCCCCCGCGAGGAGAGGGCGGGGTCAATGCGCACGAACTGCGAGCGCTCCCATTCCAGCCGCCTCCCTACCCACTCCCCGAGGAAGCAGCCGGCCTCCCACTTGATCAGCCAGGAGTTGGAGTAGTCCGACCCCAGCGGGCAAAGCTGGGCGGGCAGCAGCACCCTCCCCTGCCGGGTGGTGATGGGGGCACAAAAGGAGATGGCGATGCAGTTGCGCCCCACAAACACCCCCTCTGCCCAGTGCTCGGGGTCGTGCCCCCGCTGTACCAGCTGGCGGGCGGGAGTCCAGCTCTCCCCGCCGTCCCCGGAGACCTGGAGCAGGATGCGGGTGCGGGTGCGCACCTCCCCGGTATAGTGGTCGGCCGGGTAAAGGTCGTGGTTGTGCCAGTGGATGATGGTCCCCCGCGCCTCGTCCAGGAAGAGGGTGCCTTCTCCCCACCGCACCATGCCCTGCGGGGTCTGGCGGGGCCGGAAGATGAGCCGGGGCTGGCTCCAGGTGCGGCCGTTGTCCTCGCTGCTGCGCTGGAAGTAGCGGCCGAAGGTGTCCGAGCCCACCACCTCCGAGTACTGCTGCAGCAGGCCCAGGCCCTGGGGGCTGCGGTAGCAGGTGTTCACCTCCATCACCGCCGCCCCCTCCTCCGCCGGGATCAGCACCTCCCTGGTCACTTTCACGGCCGCCTCCTACTCCAGCCCCAGCAGGCGCCGCGCGTTGGCCCGGGTGACCTGGTGGTAGCACTGCTCGGAGATGCGCCCCTGCTCCCGTGCCTGGTGCAGCCAGGGCACGATGGGCACCTCCTGGTTCACGTGGCAAATGTCGGTGCCGAAAAGCAGCTTGTCCTGGTGCTGCTCCAGGAAGCGGCAGCCAAAGTCGGGGTCCCGGCTGATGGCGTTGAAGCCGCTGCCCGCCGAGAGGTCGCCGTAGAGGTTGGGGTACTTGCGCAGCAGCTCGGGCACCCGCCCCGGCCCTGCCACCGGCCCCGGCGGATAGCCGCCCCGGGTCTCCTCCTCCACGTTGCTGGCGATCTCCGCCCAAAAGGCCATGGCGTGGCCCACAAAGGCCGTCTCCGGGCACTGGGCGAGCACCCGCTCCAGCCGGGGCAGCCCCATCTCGTCCGCCACCCCGTAGAGGCCGTAACCCACCCGCACCGCCAGGTGGAAGATCACCGGGAACCCCACCCGGCCGCACTGGCGGTACAAGTTCAGGCACATGGGGTCGTCAAAAGGCATGTTGGCGGTGAGCTCCCCCAGACCTCGGCAGCCGGCTGCCCGCCATTCCTCCAGGATCCAGGAAAAGTCGGCCTCTGGAGAGTGGCCGCTGCGGGGGTCCAGGTTGGCAAAGGGGATGATGCGGCTCGGGTGGCGCCGGTACACCCCCAGCGCGTCGTCGCTGGTGAAGGGCAGCATGAAGCATTCGGGCGTCATCCCCAGGGGCAGGATCACCGCCTGCTCGATGCCCAGCGCATCCATCTGCCGCAGCAGCTCCTGCTCTGTCATGTCCTGCTCCTGGCGGGAGCCCCAGCGCCCCAGGTGGGTGTGGATGTCAATCACGGAGTTCCTTTCTGCCGGGCGCTACTGCCCCAGCACCCGCCGGGCATTGGCCCGGGTGATCTTCTGGTAGCACTGCTCGGAGATCCGCCCCTGCTCCCGGGCCTGGCGCAGCCAGGGCACGATGGGCACTTCCTGGTTCACGTGGCAAATGTCGGTGCCAAAAAGCAGCTTGTCCTGGTGCTCCTCCAGGAAGCGGCAGCCAAAGTCGGGGTCCCGGCTGATGGCGTTGAAGCCGCTGCCCGCCGAGAGGTCGCCGTAGAGGTTGGGGTACTTGCCCAGCAGCTCGGGCACCCGCCCCGGCCCTGCCACCGGTCCCCGGGGATAGCCGCCCCGGGTCTCCTCCGTCACGTTGCTGGCGATCTCGGCCCAAAACCCCATGGCATGGCCGATGAAGACCGCCTGCGGGCACTCGGCGAGCGCTCGCTCCAACCGGGGCAGCCCCAGCTCGTCGGCCGGCCCGTACATGCCATAGGCCACCACCGGCACCAGGTGGAAGATCGCCGGCATCCCCGCCTGCCCGCACTGGCGGAACAGGTTCAGGTAGCGGGGGTCGTCCAGGGGCAGGTTGGCGGTGAGCTCGCCCACCCCCCGGCAACCCGCCTCCCGGTATTCCGCCAGCACCCAGGAAAAGTCGGTGTCCGGCGAGTTGCGGCCGTTGCGGGGGTCGAGCTTGCAGAAGGGGATGATGCGGTCGGGGTGGCGCTGGTGCACCGCCAGCACCTGCTCGCTGGTGAAGGGGAAGAAAGAGCACTCTGGGGTGAGCCCCCGGGGCAGCACCACCGCCTGCTCGATCCCCAGCTCGTCCATGCGCCGCAGCAGCTCCCACTCATCAATGGCCGGCTCGTCTTGCACCGTCCCCCGCCCCAGGTGGGTGTGAATGTCAATCATACGCTCGCTCCTTGGCGCTATCCGCCTGCCGCAGCTTACTTCTGCCGCCGCCGGGGCCATCCTGCCGGCCGGGGGGAACCCCGCCCGCACCCGAAGAAGAGGGCGGAGTAGGCGCAGGAGGCGGCATGGCAGATCCGGATTTCGGGCGGCTGCGCACGGCGCTGTTGGGGGGACAGCCGGACCGGGTGCCCCTGGCGGAGCTGAAGGTGGAGGACGAGGTGAAGTCGGCCTTCCTGGGCCAGCGCGCAGCCGACCCCGCCGACCGGGAGGCCTGGGTGCGGCAGGCGATCGAGTTTGCCCTGGCCGCGGGCTATGACTACGTGCGCCTGCCCGTGCCGGTGAGCTACCCGCAGCCCACCCACGCCCGCGAGCACAGCTACGGGGTGGGCGGCGGCAGCCGCCGGCGGGAATGGGCGGAGACCCACCAGGGGCTGGTGACCACCGAGCAGGAGTTCGAGCGCTTCCCCTGGCCCCGCGCCGGCCAGGCCGACTACCGGGACCTGGAGATCGCCGCTCGCTTGCTGCCGCCGGGGATGGGGCTGATCAGCAGTGTGAAGGGGGGCGGCATCTTCGAGCGGGTGTGGATGCTGATGGGGTTCGAGAGCTTCTGCCTGGCCCTGCGCGACCAGCCCGCCCTGGTGGCGCGCATGTTCTCGCGGCTGGGCGAGCTCTACTACCAGGTGTGGCAGCGGCTGGCCGCCTTCCCCGGCATGGGGGCGCTGTGGCTGGGCGATGACCTGGGCTACAGCGAGGCGCTGCTGGTGGCCCCGCAGCTCTACCGCCAGCACCTGTTTCCCTGGTACCGGCTGCTCGCAGAGGTGTGCCGGCGGCACGACCTGCCCTTTATCTACCATTCCTGCGGGCGGCTGTGGGAGGTGATCCCGGAGCTGCTGGCGGCCGGCATCAACGCCTTGCACCCCATCGAGCCCAAGGCCATGGACATCCGGGAGGTGAAGGCCCGCTACGGCCGCCAGCTCTGCCTGATGGGCAACATTGACCTGGGCTACACCCTGACCCGGGGCACGCCCGCCGAGGTGGAGGCCCAGGTGCGCCAGCGCATCCGCGAGATCGCCCCTGGCGGCGGCTACTGCCTGGGGTCGAGCAACAGTGTGACCGAGTACGTGCCCGTGGAAAACTTCCGGGCCATGGTGGAGGCGGGAAGGCGCTGGGGAGGGTATCCTATATCTCCCCAGGTGTAGCGGCCCGTCGCGGTGGCGTCGCGGCCGTGCCTCGGTGATTCGCGCCGGCGCCTCGGGATGGCCAGCAGGCGCCCGGAACGGCTGGCCAAGATGCGGCGCCAGCATCTGTGGCAAATCTCTGTTTGCATTATAGCATGCGCTGTCAAGAGGGGCGGGCCGGGGGGCGCAGGTGGGGCGGGGGCGGGGGCGAAGAGGTAGGCGGGGGTAAGGGAGGCGCGCATGGAGGAGAAGCTGGCAATCGAGGGAGGCACGCCTGTGCGGCAGGGGGCACTGCCCTCGGTGGGCGACATCTCCGGGCGAAACCTGGGCGAGCAGGAGATCGCCAACCTGACGGAGGTGATCAAGAGCGGGAACCTCTTCCGCTACGGCGGCAGGTTTGTGGTGGGGCTGGAGACGGAGTTTGCCCGCTTGCTGGGAATACAGCACGCTGTGGCCTGCACCTCGGGCACGGCGGCCATCCACCTGGCGGTGGCGGGGGTGAACCCCAGCCCGGGGGACGAGATCATCACCTCGCCCATCACCGACATGGGCACCATCTCCCCCATCATCATGCAGAATGCCATCCCCGTGTTCGCCGACCTGGACCCGGAGACGTTCAACCTGGACCCGGCGAGCGTGGCCGAGTGCATCACGGAGCGCACCAAGGCCATCATCGTGGTGCACCTGATGGGGGGGCCGGCGGACATGGACGCCCTGCTGGCCCTGGCCCGGCCGCGGGGGATCAAGGTGATCGAGGACTGCTGCCAGGCCTACCTGGCGGAGGACCGAGGGCGGCTGGTGGGCACCATCGGCGACGTGGGCTGCTTCAGCCTGCAGCAGTCCAAGCACATGACCGCCGGCGATGGCGGCATTGTGGTCACCAATGACGAGGCCCTGGCCGGCCGCATGCGCCTCTTTGCCGACAAGGGCTGGGCTCGGGGCGGGGAGGTGCGGGACTACCTGCACCTGGGGATCAACTACCGCATGAACGAGCTCACCGGCGCCGTGGCCTACGCGCAGGTAGGCAAGGTGGAGTCGGTGGTGGCGCGGCGGCGCCAGCGCGCCGAGCAGATGACCCGGCTGCTGGCAGCCCAGGCGCCGGGGGTGAACCCGCCGGCGGTGCGGCCGGGGGGCAAGCATTCCTACTGGCAGTACCCGATCACCATAGACGAGGGGCGCCTGGGGGTGGGGAGTGCGGACTTCTGCCAGGCCATCAACGCCGAGGGGGTGCCGGCGGGGGTGGGCTATATCGGCCGGCCCATTTACCTGTCCGCGGCGCTGCGCACCGCACCCACCTACGGCGATTCCCGCTGCCCCTTTGACTGCCCGCGGGCCAGCCGGCGGGTCCAGTACCAGGAGAGCGACTGCCCGCATACGGTGGAAATCTTGCGCCGCATCATCATCATCCCCTGGAACGAGAACTACTCCGAGCAGGAGGTGGCCGACCTGGCGGCCGCCATCGGCAAGGTGGCCAGGCATTACGCGGCCCGGGGGGCCGGCCAGTAGGGAGGGGGCTAAGCTCCGGGTACACCTGAGGCGGCTAAGCGCGCCGGCGCGGCAGCGGGGGCCCCGCTGCCAGGACGAGAGGTGAATGATGGCTGAGGCGGCCCGCGTGGTGGGCAGCAGCAAGCAGCTTTTCCTTGACGAGCTGTGGTTTGGGCAGCGGCAAGGGGTGGAGCTGGTGGTGAACCGCCCCCGGCAAACGGGCGAGCGATGCCTGGTGGCGGACCGGCCCTGGGAGAGCCACCGCATCTGCGCCTACAACTCGGTGATCGAGGACGGCGGCCTGAAGATGTGGTACGACGCCATCGCCAACGATGGCAGCCGCTGGCTGTGCTATGCCACCTCCCAGGACGGCGTGCACTGGGAGAAGCCGGCCCTGGGCCTGGTGCCTTTTGGCGAGCGGCGGGACACCAACATCGTGCATCCCGCCCAGCCCAGCCAGTATGAGCCGAGCTGTGTTTTCATTGACGCCAACCCCAAGTGCCCGCCGGAGCAGCGCTACAAGCTGGCCTACTACCTGTACTCGCCGCAGGAGGAGGGCATTTACGTGGCGGCCTCTGGCGACGGCCTGCGCTGGCAGCAGCTGGGCCGGGCCTTCCGGGGCAGCGACACCGCCAATATCTGCTTTTTTGACACCCGCCTGGGGCGCTACGTGGCCTATGTGCGGGTCTGGCAGCCCCTGCGCAAGGTAGGCCGGTGCGAGACCGACGAGCTGACCGACTGGGGCCAGGAGCAGGTGGTCTTCTCCTACGACGACCAGGATGAGCAGGGCCTGGACCGGGAGCTGTTCTCGGGCATGGATTTCTACACCTCGGCGGCGCTCAAGTACCCGGGGGCGGAGGAGGCCTATTTCCTGTTCCCGACGGCTTATTACCACTACCACCCAGAGGTGGCCGAGCGGCTGGGGCGGGAGCGGGGGCGGCCCTGGGGGGGCTGGGGTAATGACGGGCCCATGGACATCCAGTTTGCCACCAGCCGGGACGGCATCAACTGGCGGCGGCTGGACCGGGAACCATTCATCCGCCTGGGGCTTACCGGGAGCTGGGAGGGGGGCTACGCCTACATGGCCAGCGGGTGCGTGCTGCGGCAGGACGAGGTGTGGCTCTACTATGCCGTGGACGAGTGCACCCACGGCAACTATGAGGTGGCCCGGGACAAGAACGGCGGCACCATCACCCGGGCGGTACTGCGCCGGGACGGCTTTGTGAGTGCCGACGCCGGGTATGGGGGCGGCGAGTTCACCACCCCGCCCCTGCAGTTTGCCGGCCGCGAGCTGCACCTGAACGTGGACACCAGCGCCGGCGGGCACGTGGTGGTGGAGGTGCAGGACCAGGCAGGCCGGGCGATAGCCGGCCTGGGCGCCGCCCAGTGCATGCCGATCAACGGTAACTACATAGACACCGCGGTGGCCTGGCAGGAGGGCGGCCGGCTGGCAGGCCTGGCGGGGCAGCCGGTGCGGCTGCGCTTCCTGATGCGGGACGCCAGGCTGTACGCCTTCCAGTTCCGATAGCGGGCGAGGGCGGGGCAGGAGGCAGGTTCCTGCGCTGCGGGAGAAGATGCAGCCCTCACCCTCACCCTCTCCCAGGGGGAGAGGGAGTTGGCCGCAGGGAGAGGGAGTAGGGGCGCATGGATATGCGCCCGGCGGGGCTGGGAGGGGTAAGAGGAGAGCGGGATTTCTCGGTCGGCGAGGCCTTCCTCGAAATGACAAGAGGCCGGGCTCCCTGGACGTGAGAGAGGGCGGCGGGGTGCCTACCGGGCGGCGTTGAGGCCGATCTGGACGTCGCCCTGGCTGTGGTTGGTGATCTTGGCCCCGCCCCGCAGCCGGTTGGAGGTGATGACGGCCGAGGTGACGCCCTCCTGCAGCGTAATTTGCGGCTTATCGGCCTCCGTGAAGTCACAGGCGGTGACCAGCAGCGAGCCGCTGCGGGCCAGCAGGCAGGGGGCCTGGGGGTCGCGCTGGCCCCAGCTCACGAAGTGGCAGCCGTTGAAGGTGTAGGTGCCCTGGCCGGCCAGGTCGGCATGGCTGGTGGTGTCCGCCACCCCCCAGAAGCCGCAGCCGGTGAACTTCACTGGTCCCCGGTTTCCTTCCTTGACGGTGATGCCGGCCATGAACTGGCAGTTGGACCAGGAGACGCCGGCGTGATCCTGCACCGCCTCCACCACCACCGCCTGGGGCCCCACGTCGGAGCCGCTCTGGGTGAGCAGCACGTTCCCCGGGCCGTCCTTGAAGGCGGTGAAGCGGAAACCCACGGCATAGCCGATGCAGAAGGAGTCGCGCACGTACTCCCAATCGGTGCGCCCGAAGATGAACCCCTCGCCCTGGGCCAGGGTGAACTTGCGCACCTCCCCGCCGTCAACCCAGAAGGGCCACAGGTGCACGTCGGAGATGCGCCCGATGTCGAAGCACTTGTCCACGAAGATGCCCCGGCGCAGGGCCTGAGCGTAAAGCCCCCGGATCAGGTGGCGGCCGGCCGGGTAGGTGCCGAAGTCCACCGCCTGGTAAGGGTTGACCAGGAGCACGTCCACGATGGAGCAGTTGTCCCCGATGCCCCGGATGGTCCAGGGGTAGGCCTTCGGCGGGTTGGCGTCCACCTGCTCGGGATAGAAGACGGTGAGGCCGTGCAGGGTGGAGTTGGCGTGCAAGGTGATGAAGGGGGTGCCCTCTTCCTGGCCGGCGTCGGCCACAGCGAGCAGGGTGGTGCCGTGGTACTGGCTGCGGGCGGTGGGAGCTCGCCACACGCCCTCCAGCACCACGTGGTCCGGGATATCCAGGTGCCCCTTGATGAGGTAGCGCCCGGTGGGGGCAAACACCAGGCCCCCGCCCTGCTGGGCGCAGGCATCCAGGGCGGCCTGGAGGGCGGCGGTGTCGTCGCTGACGCCGTCGCCCACCGCCCCGAAGGCGCGCACATCCAGGGTGCCGGGGGGTGGGGACTCGGGAGCCGGAGGGGGCGCGCTGGTGACACCGCACATCATGAGCAACGGGAGGAGAAGGTAGGGAAGATAGCTCTCCACCACGGCTGAGCCCTCCTGCAAGCGGGATTGCTGCCTCTTTCCCCGCGGCCGGCGGCGAATCCTGCCGCTGGCTCAGGAGGCGGGCACGGGCGGCGCCTGCAGGGCCCGGCGCACGGAGGGAGAGAGCAGGCGCAGGCCCAGGTCCCGGTGCAGGTCAACCAGGTAGGCGAGGTGGACGGTTTTGTCGGGCTGCACCTGGTGCACGGCGTCTTCGATGGGCTGGCTGGGGACGGCGTCGGCCAGGGTGTGCAGCAGCTCCCAGTTGGCCTTGCACTTGCGTGCCGCCAGCAGCAGGGCCTCGACACGGTGCAGGCGGGCCAGGCCATAGTCCACGGCGGCGAGGTCGGCCAGCGCGGCATGCAGGCCGGCCGAGGCCTCGATCTCGTGCCGGCTGGCGTCCGGGCGCCCGCCCAGCAGCAGCACCAGGTTATGCAGGAGCTGGAGGTGGCGCTGGCAATCGGCGGCGAAGGCGCGAAAGCGCGCCCGCAGCTCTGCGAAGGACTCCCGCTCGGCCAGGGTCTGGAAAAGCGCGATGGCGTTCTTTTCATCCTGCATGAACAGGTCGAGTTCCCGCAGGATAGGCTCGGCTTCCATGTAGGCGTTCCTCAGGTGGCATTATCGCGCCGGGCCAGGGAGCAGGGCAGGGTCAATGTCCGTGCCGGGCACCACGCGGGGGCGCGGCGGCGCGCATGCCGGTGGGAAGGGGCGAGATACCGAGCAGGCGCCAGGCATAGCGGCCCGTCACCAGCACGGCGCGTGTTCCCAGCCACAAGGGATAGGGGATGCAGCGCGGCGCGGGCAGGCGGCGGGGCACTGGCGTCGACCACCAGTCGGTGGGCACCAGGGCGGCCTCCAGCAGGCGCTGCAGGCGGGCCCCCGGCGGCAGGGGAGCGACCAGGCTGTAGCAGAGGTTGGCGGCGAAGTGGGCAGGCAGGTGGCGGCGGGGCCAGCGCCAGGGCAGGAGCTGTTGGCGGATCACCTGCTGGGTGAGGGCACGGCTGGCGGCGCCGTAGGGCAGGGCCCGGCGCAGGCGGGCCAGCACCCCGGGAGGCACCGGCGCCCCCAGCAGCGAGGCGGCCGCCTGCAGGGCGTGGTACAGGTAGAGCGGCCAGCCTGGCTCCCGGGCCCTGGCGGCCAGCCATTCCCAATCCAGGTGCTGGCCGGCGCGCAGCACCAGCAGCCCGATGTCGTGCAGGCCGCGCAGGCCGGGGCCGAAGCCATGGCTGCCTGCCAGGTGCAGGCAGAGGTGGCAGAGCTGGTCGGTGGGGGAGAGCACCCAGAAGGGAGAGGTGGCATGTGCCCGCACCCGCCGCCGCAGGATGCCCGCCATATCCGGGCGCACTCCCAGGGTGGGGCGGCAGATGGCGTGGTGCAGCTCCAGGGGGTAACCGTGGAGGGCAAAGGCGGGCAGGTGATGGTGGCCGCCGCTATCGGGGGCCACCCGGCAGCCCAGGCGGGTGAGCTGGCCCCGGGCGGCGGGCAGGTCGGCCCGCGCCACCAGCAGGTCAATATCGGCGCTGAAACGGCGGCACCAGTCGCCGCCGAACACCATCTCCTGCAGAGCGGCGCCCTTGAGCAAGCAGCAGGGGATGCCCTGCTGCTCCAGGTGGCCGGCGGCCTCCAGGGCGGCCTTGCGCAGGCGCAGGGAGCGCATGGCGTTGATGCGGTGCAGGGCGCCCAGGCGGGCGGCGATGGGAGCAGGCACCATCGCCCCCTGGCAGAGGTGGAGGTAAAGCTGGGGGTAGAGCCCGCACAGGCCGGCCATCTCCAGCAGGCGCTCCCAATCCTCCCCGGCCAGGGGGGGCGGCAGCGGGATGCTCGCCGGCGAGCAGGAGAGGGCGGCCAAGAGCAGGCGTTCGGCGCGGTTTGCCATGTCAGTAGTGCACCAGGGTGCCGTTGACCTTGGCGTTGGCGACGGCGTAGCGGAAGAGCACGATGCTGATGGGCAGGGAAATCAGGCTGAACAGGACCAGGTAGAGCAGGCTGCCGGCGATGGAGGTGAGGGAGGCGCCCATCAGCAAGGTGCGCCGCATCCCCTCCAGGGCATGGGTGAGGGGCAAGGCCCAGGCCACGCGCTGCAGCCAGGCGGGGAAGACCGCCACCGGGAAGAAGACCCCGGAGAACACCCGGGAGGCGTTGCCAAACAGGAACTCCACCGGGTCGCCCCGCTTGAAGACCATCACCGCGGCGGCGGCCAGGATGCCGGCGCTGGAAAACGAGGCGAGGGTGAGCACCAGCACCACCAGCCCGCCCAGGTAGTTGGCTCGTCCCAGGTTCACGCCAAAGAGCACCACGCCCATGGCCAGGTAAAGGCTGGTGCGCAGCACCATGTAGGCCAGCCGGTAGGTCACGGAGGAGAGGATAATCACCGGGATGGAGGTAGGGGTCACCAGCAGGGCCTCCAGGGTGCCCATCATCTGGGCGTTGCGCACGCTGGTGGCAAAGCCCTCCAGGGCCACGTTCTGAAAGCCGGCAAAGGCGATGCCCACCAGGGCGAAGGCGAAGTAGTCGCCCCCGTAGGGCTGCAGGTAGGAGGCCACCGCCCCCCCAAACACCCGGCCGATGAAGTAGAAGGTGAGGGCCGACACCAGCATGCCCGCGGCCTGGCCCAGGAAGGCAAGCCGGTAGCTGGCATCCTCCAGGAAATCCCGGCGCACGAAGGCGGCGGTTTTGGCCAGGGCGCTCATGTGGTCACCTCGGAAAACACGTCCTGCAGCGTGCGCTCCCGGGGGGCGCAGGCGTAGAGCCGGCAGCCGCTGCGCACCAGGCGGCTGACCACGCCTGCGATAGCGCCGTTGTCGGAGGCCAGCTCCACCTCCAGCAGGCAGTGGCCCTGGCCGGGGACCAGGCGCCAGGAGAAGACGCCGGTGTCCGGCCCTGCCCAGCGCTGCCAGCTGGCGGGCAGGCGGTCGAGAGTCAGGGTGTAGGGGCGGGTGCCCCAGCAGCGGCTGCGGGCGGCCTCCAGGGTATCGTACAGGCGCAGGCGGCCCAGGTGCAGGATGGCCACCCGGTCGGCGATTTCCTCGGCCTCGTAGAGGTTGTGGGTGGCGTAGATCACGGTGCGCCCGCCCTGCTTGACCATGGAGTTGCGGACAAAGGAGCGCAGGTGGGCGGCGGAATGGGGGTCGAGGCTGCGGGTGCTTTCGTCCATCAGCAGCAAGGGCGGGTTGGTAAGCAGGCCGCGGGCGATGGCCAGGCGGCACTTCATCCCGGTCGAGTATTCCATGAAGCGCCGGTCGGCCGCCTCCGCCAGGCCCACCAGGTCCAGCAGCTCGCCGATGCGCCGCTCCTGGGCACCGGCCGGGAGGTTTTGCAGCACCGCGAAGAAGCGCAGGTTGTCCCGGCCGGTGAGCCGCCAGTAGAAGGAGCGCTCCTCGCTGGTGATATAGCCCAGGCAGGCCCGCACCTGCCCCTCCGCCGCCACCACGTCATGGCCGAGCACCGTCGCCCGCCCCGTGCTGGGGCGGAGCAGGGTGGCCAGCACCTTGATCAGGGTGGACTTGCCGGCGCCATTGGGTCCCAGCAGCACCAGCAGCTCCCCGGTGGGCACGGCCAGGCTTACCTGCTCCAGGGCGATCAAGGTGTCATGGTGGAACGGCCGCAGCACCAGGTCGCGCCACCGCTTCTCCACGGGGAAGGTCTTGCCCAGGTTCTCTACCACCACCGCCAGGTCAGCCATCAGGGGCACCCCGTTTGCAGGCAGTCGTCCAGCAGGCTCACCAGCAAGGCCAGGCTCTGCGCATACACCGGGCACAGGGGATCCAGGGCCGAGGCATCACCCCCCGAGACCACCCGGTGGTAGAGGCAGCCGCCCTGGCACAGCGCCGACCAGGCACAGGCGGCACATTCCCGGCGCCGCTGGTGGTCGGCCGCCCGCAGGGTGCGGGCTGCCTCGCCCTCCCAGATCTCCTCCAGCGTCTGCTCCAACAGGCTGCCCAGGCGCAGTCCCGCCTCCCCGTGGTGGCGTTCGCAGCAGGCCCACAGGCTGCCGTCCGGCGCCACCCCGGCCAGGTGGCGGCAGGTGCCGGCCATCCAGCACACCTGGCTGCCATAGCCCAGCAGGGCGGCCCAGAGCTCGTCCAGGCTGGAGAAGCGCAGCCCCGGGCCCCGAGCCAGCACCGCCCGGGCGTAGGCGGCCATGGCCTGGGGATAGCCCTTGCCCAGGGACTGATCCAGGCAGGGGTTGACCCGGAAGGAGGCCGCCCCCAGTCCGGCCAGCAGCTCCACCAGCTCCTCGGGGGGGAAGGTACGATCGGCGGCATAGACCGCCACCGCGCCGGGAGTCAGCCCGGAGCGGGAAAGCAGGCGGAAGGCGCGGTGCACCCGGCGGAAGGTGCCCCGCCCGGCGGCATCCCGGCGGCAGTGGTCATGCACCCAGCCCGGGCCGTCCAGGCTGACGCTGACATGAAACCCGTGCTCCCCCAAGAAGCGGGCCCAGGCGGCGTCGAGCAGGGTGCCATTGGTCATCACCCGGTTGCTCACCGGCACTGCGGGCAGCAGCTCCCGCTGCAGCCGCACCACCTGGCGGTAGAAGGCCTGGCCGGCGAGCAGGGGCTCGCCGCCGTGCCAGATGAAGCAGGGGGCGGGGAGGCAGGAGGCGGCCACTGCCGCAAACAGCGCCTCCAGCAGCTCCTTGGGCATGGTGGGGCCCTCGTGCTCCGGGAAGAAGCAGTAGCTGCAGCGCAGGTTGCAGCGGTTTCCCACCGGCTTCACCACGAACACCCGAAACTGCGCAGGCGGGGTGGGCTCCCGGCGCAGGGCGGCGGCCAGCAGGCCGGCGTGGCGCTGGGCCAGGCGGGCGGCGGCGGCAGCCAGGTAGCGCTGGCCCGGGCTGGGGGCGATGGGCAGGGCGGCCAGCAGCTCCCGGCGCTGAGCGGCGGTGAGCATGGGCTACTCCGTAAGGTCCAGGGCGTGGAATTGCTCGAGGAGGCGCCTGATCTCCTCGTCCAGGCCGGAGGGGGTGGCTTCGAAGGTGCGGCGGGCCTCCGCCACCATGGTGGCGGGAGAGTGCTCGCCGTCGCAGTGCTCCCAGACGAAGGCGGCGCTGCGGTTGAGCACGTGGGCCTGGCGGCGAACGGGCTGGTAAAGGATGATGTCGGACCCGGAGCTGGACTGCACCACTGCCGGGTTGCGCACCGGCGCCTCAGGGTACATGGGCATACCTCCTGATAAGGGAATGCAGGCGGCGGCCTGCCTTGATCACCCGCCAGGGCAAGAGCTGGCGCAGGCGCACCCAGTAGTAGGTGGCACGGGCATAGGCGCGGCGGCGGGGCAGGGGCTGGGTGCCCTCGGGGCGGACCACCGCCGCCACCCGGCCCAGCACCGCCCGCTCGGGAAAGAGGCCGTCGCAGTGGTAGTTGGTGTCGCCCTTGGCCAGGTAGAAGCGGCCGCGGCGGTTGCGGCGGATGGCGAGCAGCCGGTGCGCCACCATGCCCCGGCCGCTGGCATAGAGCAGGATGTCGCCGGGGCGCAGGCTGCGGCTGCCCGGCTGCACCAGCACCCGGCAGGGCCGGGCGAAAAGGGGTCCCATGCTTTGTCCGCAGATCGTGATCTCGCTCGCCTCCGGGCGGGAGGCCAGCATGCGGCCGAAGGCGAGCACCACCGAGGCACGGGCACCGGAATCAGCCATCGTCTTCTCCTGCCAGCGCCCGCACCAGGGCGGCGGTGTCGGCGGGGGGACCGGGCCACAGCCGGTAGCAGCGGGCGGCGGCAAAGGTGGGAGCCAGGTCGCAGAGCGCCTGGCCGGGTTCCCGCACCGGCAGGTTGGCCGCCCGCAGCGCCTCCACCACTGCCTGGGAGGGTACCAGCGACTCCGCCCGGGGCCGGGAGGCGAACTCCTGCAGCAGGAACACCGACCCCACGGGGGCGGGGGCGTCCGCCACCTGCACCACCTGGTGGGGAGGCACGCAGGCGCGCAGGTCGCCATTGGCGTCGGCGTTCCAGGCCAGGCGAGGCAGGGCCAAGCCGGGCAGCAACGCCAGGCTGGCCTGGCGCAGGCGCAGGGCGGTGGGAAACGGGTGCACCAGGCGCCGCCGGGCGTCCAGGGCGGCGTAGTCGTCGGAGAGGAAGCGCAGGCCGGTCTGGGCCAGGGAGAGGCTGAGGGTGGTTTTGCCCTGAGTGCTGCCGCCCACCAGCAGGATGGCACCCCGGCGGCCTGCCAGCACGCCGGCGTGCACCAGGTAATGGTGGGGGCGGCGGGCGAGGGCGAGCGCCAACAGGCGGCGCTCGACCACCACTGCGAACAGGTCCAGGGTGGCCTCGGGCCTTGCCTGGGCGGCGGCCAGGTCACGGGTGGCGAAGTAGCCGGCGGGGCCCTGCTGGCCGGAGTCCCACTCGATGCGATACTGGTCATAGCGAGCGAGGCCGGGGTTCCAGCGGGCGAAGGTGGCGCGGCCATCCCAGGAGAGCACCAGGCTCCAACCGGGGCAGGAAGTGAGCGCGCGCAGGCTGCAGGCGGGGCGGCGGGCGGGCGTGGGCTGGAAGGCAGGCGCGCCGTAGGCGGCCGACACGGCTCCCTGGAGAGCCGAGGAGTCGGTAAGCAGGCGCGCGGTCACACCCAACAGGCGCAAGGCAGCCTGGTATGGATAGGCGGCCTGGCTGGTAACCAGGGGCCGGAAGGCAGCCAGGTTGGTCAAACCGGGTGCCGGAAGCGGGTGAGCCAGGATAGGGGGCGAGTGACCTCGCCCCCGGTCCTGGCACGGTTGCCCCCTTACGACGGATCGTCATCGAGGAAGACTGGCGTGGGCCTGCTGGCCTCAGCCATCAACTCCTCCTCCGCATAGGAAAGCACCTCAGGGGTCTCCCACTTCACGGGCGCTCACCTCCTTTTGGAAACGCGTTCCATCCCGGTGGGATGCAAGCCCTGTGCCCGGCGGGGGCGGCAGACGCGCGATTTGGTGACAATGGCTGGCCAGCCGGGGGCTGAGGTCAGGATTGGCGACAAGTGGAGACGAGGCCGGGGCGGAGGCGGGCAGAGCTCACAGGGGCAAAGTAGCCTGGGGCGAGGGAGGGGCGGGATAGGTGAGGCGCCCCTGCTCCACGCGAGCGAAGGAGGTGAACTGGTGGGGCAGGCAGGGGCCCGGGTGCACGATATGGCAGACCTCCACGCCGCGCCCGACCAGAGCGTCGGCCAGGAGCTGGCGGTGGCAGTGCCAGGGGACGGCCTCGGCGCACATGAGCGCGCTGCGGCGAGCTACCGCCACCTGGAGCAGCCGCGACAGGGCGGCGGCGAAGGCGGGGGTGAGCATGTAGTCGGCATAGCCCCGAAAAGAGGCATTGCGCCAGCCCTGGTTGGGCGAGCCTTCGGCGAGGGGACGGCGCAGCCCGCCCAGCTCGGGCAGGTGCAGGTAGGTGAGGCCGTGGGCGGGCAGGTCGCGGGCCAGCGCCTCCCGGTCAAACTGGGGATAACGGCGGGAGCGGGGGAGGGTGCGGATATCCACCACCTGGCGCACGCGCTGGGCCGAGAGCAGGGAAACCAGCTCGTCCAGGGTGCGGGTGGAGTGCCCGATGGTATAGATAGTGAGGGCCATGGCAGGCAAGTTCAGCGGCGGCAGGGAGGACGCCTGCCGGGGGGTGAGGAAACCGCGGCGGCGCCTGGTGCAGCTTGCTGCTGGCGCTTGGTGCGCTCCTTCACCAGGTAGCCCAGGGTAAGCAGGCTGGAGGAGAGGTGGACATCCTCCACCACCACGCCGGAAGGCAGGACGAGCTGGGTGGGGGCGAAGTTCCAGATGCCCGCCACCCCGGCGGCCACCAGCAGCTCTGCCACCGACTGGGCGGCGGGGGCAGGCACGCAGATGGCGCCCAACTGCACCCGCTCGCTCTGTACCAGGGTGGGCAGGTCCTGGAGCGCACGCACGGTGAGGCCGGCGACCTGCTGGCCGATCACCTGCGGATGGTGGTCAAAGATCCCCCGCACGAAAAAGCCCCGGCGGCGGAAGTTCTGGTAGTTGGCGATGGCCCGGCCCATGTGGCCGGCGCCCACGATCACCAGGTTGAAGGTGTCGTCAATGCCCAGAATGCGCTCCAGCGCCTGGTCCAGCACCGCCACGTTGTAGCCGTGGCGGGTGAGGCCGAAGCGGCCGAAATGGCTCAGGTCCTGGCGCACGGAAGAGGGGGTCATGCCGCAGGCTCGGGCCAGCTCCTCCGAGGACACCCATTCCACTCCCTCGTCCCGCAGCTTCCGCACCAGGTTGAGGTAGGCGGGAATGCGCCGGATCACGGTCATGGAGATAGGTTGGTCCCTCCCGTCACCGGCAGGGGGGGTGCGCATGGGTCCTCCTTATCCGGGAAGCGAATTGTGAGTCTATTGACCACTGTACCCCGGGCGGATGATTTGTCAACTGCTTAACAGACAATGGCGTTGTCGTTTCAGGGAGGCGCCGGCGAGGCGTGGGGCAGGAGGCAAGCTCCTGCCCCACGGGGGATTAGCCCTCACCCCGACCCTCTCCCAGGGGGAGAGGGAGCAGGGGCGCGGGGAGAGGAGGTTGGAGGAGGAGGCGGGCGCATGCCATGCGCCCCTACAGGGAGACGGGAGCGGGATTTCTCGGTCGGCGGAGCCTCCCTCGAAATGACAAATGAAGCGGGTGGCCTCCTTCGGAGTGGCAGCAGGGAGAGAGGGTGGCCGCGCGGGAACGAGGTGCAGGCAGGCGCGGGGGGGAGGGGGGTAGAAATGCATGCCAGACCACTGCGGGGGTAGGCACATGCGCTGGGCACGAGCGGACACCATCAAGCACCTGTTCCAGGTGGCCTGCAGCACACCGGTGATTGACGCCCACACGCACCTCCAGGATGACCTCAGCGGCTTCCACCAGGGGATGGCGGGGGCGAACCTCACCGGCACCCAGGCCGGCAGCAACCGCTTTCCCACCTACCTGGTCAAGGAGGGGCTGCGGCGGGGGCGGCTGGTGCGGCGGACCATGATGGACATGACGCACGGCCTCTGCTACAGCTGGTTTGCGCAGGTGGCGGAGGGGCGGCGGGGCCGGCTGGACGAGGCTTTTGCCGCCCTGGGGCGCAACTCCGAGCACCAGCGCCTGCAGGCAGGGCGGGCGATGCTGCAGGAGCTGGCGGACAGCCGCTACAGCGAGTATGGGGAGTGGCTGCGCTACATGTTCCGGCTGTACCCGGGGGCGCCGGCCGACCCCCTGCTGCCGGAGGCGGCCGAGCAGACCTATGCCGCCATCAAGGCCCGGCGCAGCGACCCCGCCTTTGCCCAGAAGGTGCTGGCCGACCACAACGTGGTGGCCTATGTCACCAGCATTGAGAACCGGGACCGCATCCCCCTGGACCCCGCCGGCTGCACCCTGGGCCAGGTGGACCTGGCCTATGCCACGCACCCCGAGGCCTACAACATGTTTGACGCCAACTACCTGGTGTGGCCGGAGGGGGCGACCGACTTTGGGCTATTCCTGGCTGGGCACAAGTACCAGGCAGAGCGCTACCTCTTGGTGCTGGAGGAGAAGCTGGGGGAGCCCATCCACAATGCCCGCCAGCTGCGGGAGGCGGTGCATTCCTTCCTGCGGCGCATCCTGTGGAGCCCGGTGACCAATCCCGCCAGCCGCATCCGCTACACGGATTTATTCCACCCCATGGATTTCCGGCTGAACGCTCCTTATGACCCGGCGGCGGTGGAGACGGCGATCCGCTATCACAAGGGGGCCTTGCACGGGGCGCAGCGGGAGCAGGTGGTGCGGTTTACCTGCCGCTGCCTGCTGGAGACGCTGGAGGAGATCGGGGCGGAGATGCGCCGGCACGGTGAGGAGCACGGCTCCTGCCTGCAGGTGGCGGTGGGGGTCACCTACTTCATGGACCCGGCGCGGGAGATCCAGTCGCTGCCGCTGTACCAGGCGGGGCTGCCCCAGGACGAGTACCCGGCCTGGGTGGCCTACCCGCACGTGCACTTTGAGTACATCTGCGCCCACCCCACGCTCTACCTGGACTATGCCTCGGCGGCCAAGCAGGTGGCCAACGTGTCGGTGGGGCCTTGGTGGCACTTCTTCCGCAGGCACCAGATGGCGGGCATGCTCTACGACCAGCTCAGCATGGGGCCGGTGAGCGCGATCGCCAGCGGCTTCACCGACGCCCGCTTTGTGGAGATGCTGGCGGCCAAGTATCGCTCGGTGCGCTGGGCGCTGGCGCTGGCGTTGGCGGAGCTGTGCGACGACCCGGCCAGCAGCCTGCGGGCGGAGCAGGCGGGCCCGCTGATGCGGGAGATCATGCTCACCAACCCGGCGGCGGTGCACCACCTGCCGGTGGGCTGAATCACGGGGCGGGCGGGGAGGCCAGCCGGGAGTAGGGGAAGGTGGCGGTGCGCTCGTTGCCTGCGGCATCCCGGGCCCGCACCTCCAGGCGGTGGCCGCCGGCGGGCAGGGCGGCGGGGTCAAAGCACAGGATCTCCTCCGGGGCGTCAAACACCGCGTCCGCGGTGCTGGCGGCCAGCCATTCTCCCCCGTCCACCCGGTAGTGGGCCGCCGCCACGTAGCTGGCCAGGTCGCGGCAGACAATGGCGAAGGGCAGGGGCGAGCCGGCGGGAGCCGGGCCCCTGCTGATCAGGGGCTTGCTGTTGTCCACGATGATCGGCCCGCAGATCTTCTCGGCGGTGAGGGGGTGGTCCGGGTTGTCCTTGCGGTCGGAAACCACCACCTTGACCAGGTAAGAGCCATCGGGCAGACGAGTGGTGTCCCACTCGCACTTGCCGCTGGAGGCGCTGCTCAGGGGGCTGGCATCGACGGCCTCTTCCCCCTGCTCGTCGGCGGCCGGGGTTTCCTCGCCGGAGTTCTCGTCGGCGGCCGGGGCCGCGCGGGCGGGCTTGGACTTATCCGGGGCGGGCTTGGCGGGGGCGGCGGTCTCGGCCTCCGTTTTTGCCTCCTTATCCCCCTGCTTGGCCTTGGCGGCCAGCAGCTTCCAGGTCTTGCCGGCGTTGGCAGAGGTGAACACCTCGTTGGCCAGCCGGTCGCTGTCGGGATCCTGGGCAGAGAAGCGAATGGTCTTCTTGGCGGACCAGATGTCGCCCACCACGGGAGCGGTGACTTTCAGGGAGGGCTGGCGGTTGCGAGCCCGGTAGAGCAGCTCCACCCGCTGCAGGCGGGGGCTGGGCTGGCCGGCCAAGGTGAGCCGGTATTGCAGGTAGCGTGCCTCGGGGCTGGCCACCCGCGATGCTGCTGCCAGGGGCGCCCAGGCACTCCAGGTGGGGTCGGGGGCGGCGGTGTCGCCGCTGCGGGTTTCCACGCTCCAGGCGCCGCTGCCGGTCACGTTCAGGCGGCCGAAGTGGGCGGGGGCGCCGGCATCGAGCATCGGGGAGAGGTAGCGCCCGGAGGCGGCGGTGCCCAGCGCCAGCCTTACCAGGCGGCCGGAACCAGACTCCAGCCCCAGCAGGTCGCCGCCCTGCCGCACCAGGGTGAGCAGGTGGGCAGCCTTGGGCTCATAGAGAATGTCCACGGTGGTGTCGGCCTGCAGGTGCAGCACCCGGGCGGGCTGGCCGGTGCCGGCGTAGACTCCGCCCTGGCCGTCGGGGAGCAGGGTGTGCACGTGGCGCTCGCTGCCCTGGTAGAGCTGGGTGACGTTGCCGTCGGGGGCCACCCGGTATACCTCGGCCTTGGGAGTGGTGCCCACGAAGAGGTTGCCGGCCTGGTCGAGGGCCAGGGACTGGATGGCGTACTTGGGCACTTCAAAGTAGGCCTGGGCCTGGCCGTCGGGCTGCACCCGGAACACCTTACCCAGGGGATAGGTGCCCACAAAGGCGGTGCCGTCGCCGGCCAGCGCCATGGCGGTGAGGTGGCGGTCGGGGGCGGTGAACAGGACCTGGGCCTGGCCGGCGGCGTCAATGCGCATCAGCCGGCCGCGGGGGCCAGTGGCGGCGTACAGGCTGCCCCCGGGGCCGGGCGCCAGCGCCCAGATGTAGTCGCCAGCCAGCCGGCAGTGGGGCTGGGCGGTGCCGTCGGCGGCCACCCGGTAGATCTGGCCGGAGGGCATGGCCGCCACCCACAGGATGCCGTCGGGCGCTGCCGCCAGGGAGCTGACGGCGGGGTCTTCCAGCTTCAGCAGGGACTTCACCTCGCCCCCTTGCAGGGAGAGCACCTCGCCTGCCAGCCAGCAGGCGACATAGGCCTGGTCGCTGCCTGCCGCCGCCGTCCACAGCAGCCGGTCGGGCCGGGAGAGCAGGGGGGTGACCACCGGGCCCACGGTGAGGGCGTCACCGGAGATGGCCGCTCCCTCCAGCTTGCCGGCGGCAAACTGGGCGGCGGTGGCCTGCACCCAGCTGCGGGAGGTGCGGCCCTTGCCGGTAGTCCCGGCAGAGGAGACGGTGCTGGTGGTGGTGCTGATGCGCTCGCCCAGGCTTTCCACCTCCTCCCACTCGGGCATCCCCAGCTCGTCCCCCCCCTCTGCTGCGGCGTCAGAGGTGTCGTCCTGCTCCGCCTGCACGGGGCGGCCCAGGGCGGGGTGAGCGCTGGTGCCCTCTTCGGTGCCCCGCAGCAGCCCCTCGAACATCTGGCTGAAGTCCTCGCCGGCGAAGGGAGAGATGGTGAGGGCGGGGGGGGCGCCGACCTTCTCCTTCTGGTCGGTTTCCACGGTAAAGCGCAGCACCTGGCTGCCGCTGAGCACCCAGGGCATGGGGAGGGTGGTGCGGTAGTGGTTGCGGCCGATGCTCACGGAGCTGATGGGGCTGGAGCGCACCATCTCCAGCAAGCTGTTGGGCAGGTCGGTCATCTCCACGCCGCCGATGAGCAGGGAGCCGTTGGAGAACACGGTTTCCACCAGCAGGTCTGTCGAGCGCTCCCGGTCGCAGATCTGCTGCACCATCTGGGCCAGGCTGGTGGACTTGGGGCGGGTGACGCCCACCGCGGAGTTGAAACGGGAGGCGCTGGCGCCCCCGCCGATGCCGATGCGCAGGGAGCCGGGCGGGGCGTTCTCGGGCACCTTCACCTCCAGCTCCCGGCGCGTCTTGGGCTCGCCGTAGGGCTGGATGTCCACGGCCACGTGCACCACCTCGCCCGGGCGCACCTTCTGGCGGTCGGCATAGGCGCGCTCGATCACGGCGGTGCGGCGCTTTTGGGTAACGGCCACCGCCACCTTGATGCATTCCACCGGGATGGGGCCAAAGCGGTTGTTCTCCAGGGTATCCATCAGCTCCATCAGCTCGCCCAGGGGGAGCACCTGGTAGGGCGACTCGGCCATCAGCGTCTCCCAGAGCGATCCCTGGGTGCTCTGGGCGTAGGAGTTTTCCCGCTGCAAGGCGGGGAGGCCGGGGGCACTCATTTCCAGCTTTACGCTGGTGGTGCCCTTGAGGGCAGGGGCCAGGGATTCCACGGAGGCGAACAGGGAGCTGTAGATGAGCATGGGGGTGAGCTCCCGCTCTCGCACCACGCGCACGGAGTAATGGCGGCTGTTACCCCGGTCCAGATCCTCTACCGCCAGCTCCAGGCGGGTGGTCTGGGCCTGCTGGCCCAGGGTGCCGCCCACCGACCAGGAGCGGTCCTGGGTGAAGCGCCCCAGCACGCCGGTGCCGGATGCCATTTTGAAGGAAAGGTCCAGGGCGGGCACCACGGCGTGCACGTAGGCGCCTACCAGGGGCATATCAATGCTCCCCAGGTTCATCAAGGGGTGGCCGAAAGCCAGCACCAGGCCGTCCTTGAGGTAGGTGACGGTGCCCACGGCGACGGCATCCATGTCGCCGGAGAGCAGCTGCATGCCCACGGCGCTGCCCGGCTGCAGCCGCGTCACCTGCTGGGGGGGAGCGGCGCCGGAGGCGCTGAAAACGCGGATGCCGTAGCGCTCCAGGGCGCGGGAGAGGGGGCCCAGGGCGCGGCTGGTGGCATTGGACACCAGCAGCGGGGTGGCGATGGGAGTGAGCACCAGTCCCTGGGAGGCGGCGGCCTGGGCGGGGGTGGGCACCACCAGCGCCTGCTGGTAGCGCTTGCCGGCAATAAGCAGGGGCTGGCGGGCACGCAGCGACCCGGAGAGGGCGGGCGGTGGGGGCACGCTGCCGGGCTGGTAGTTCTCCAGCATCTGGGCGATGGGGGTGACGCCGGCAATGGGCTCCCGGGAGAAGGGGAAGGCCAGGGAAATGGCGCCTGCCAGCTTGCCGCCCACATACACCGGGCTGCCGCTCATGCCGGCCACCACCCCGCAGCGGCGGGGCGGGCCGCTGGTGATGCGCACCAGGATCAGGTTGGCCCCAAAGTCTATCTTCTCCAGCACGCCGAGCACGGTGAGGTCAAAGCGCTCAATGCGGGTGCCGGCAAAGACGCTCAGGCCATAGCCTTTCATGCCGGCGTGCAGCTCCTGCTCCCGCACCATGGTGGCGGGGTCGAACAGGGAAGCGCCGAAGGCGGGCGCCAGGGAGCAGCAGAGGGCCAGGCCCAGGGCGAGGGAGAGACGGCGAGACATGAGTTCTCCTTAGCGGTGACATGAGGGCACGGTCGAACGCGCACGCCAGGTATCCGGCCCCAGTCATCTTGGCGGCTGGGGGCCTGGTCCCCTGGTACCAAATACGACGGTCATGGCCAATAACCTTGCCGCGGCGCGCCGCTCAGGCGGCGGCATGCTTGATGCGAGCGATGATGTGCTCCTGCAGATCACGGTCCAGCAGGCAGAAGCGGTAGCTGTAGCCGGAGACGCGCACGCACAGGTGCTGGAAGCGCTCCGGGTGCTGCTGCGCCTGGCGCAGGGTGGCGGCGTCCACCACGTTGAACTGCATTTGCCCCACCCCCTGGGCGATGGCGGCCCGGATGAGATCGGCGAGCTTGCCGGCATACACCCCCTGGAACAGGGAGGGGTCAATCTCAATGATGGCGGAGCTGCTGCCGGCGGCCAGGCGGTGGGGGATCTTGGCCAGGGAGTTGAGCACCGCGGTCAGGCCCAGCCGGTCCCGCCCCTGCATGGGCGAGAGGCTGTAGGCCAGGGGCTCGCCTGCCCGGCGGCCGTCGGGCAGGGCGCCGGTGGTGTGGCCGAAGGGGTGCACGTGCCACACAAACGAGAACAGGTGCACGTGGAAGCGGCCGCCGAAGCGGGTGCGCAGGCCGTGCATGAGGCGGCAGTAGTACCCCGCCACCTCGGCGGCGATGGCGTCCACGGCGTCATCGTCATTGCCATACTTGGGCGCCTGCAGCAGCAGGCGGCGTAGGGGCTGGTCACCCTGGAAATCGGCCGCCAAGGCTGCCAGCAGCGCCTCCGGACTCACCCGGCCCTGCTCATAGACGAGCTGGCGCAGGGCGGCCAGGGAATCGGCCACGTTGGGGATGCCGATGGCGGAGCAGGAATGGTAGTGGTAGCGGGCGCCGCCGGCAGTGATGTCCCGGCCCCGGGCCAGGCAGCGCTCGGTAAGCAGCGACTGGTAGGGGAGCGGCTGCAGCCGCTCCTGGTGCAGCTCGGCGATATTGGAGGCCTGGGCGGCGTGGCCGGCAAAATGGGCAAGCTGGCGGTAGAAGGCAGCCAGCAGGGAGTGGTAGCTGGGATGGTCGGGCAGCTTCCCCGTGGGCAGGCCCAGCTCCTGGCCGGTGCGCGGGTCCCGGCCGCCGTGGAGGGTAATCTCCAGCACCTTGGCCAGGTTCAGGTTGTGGCTGACGGCATGGGGGTTGGCCTTGCCGGGGATGGTAATCTCCACGCAGCCGATGGCGGCGTAGCTGCGGGCGTCCGCCAGGCGGATGCCCTTGTCCACCAGGGCGGGCACGATCACCTCGTCGTTAAAGAAGAAGGGGATGCCCCCGCCCCGCCCCACCACGCGGGCGGCCTGGGCCACCAGGTCGGGCGGGGAGCCCCGGTGCAGGCGCACGGAGAGGCAGCGGGGCAGACCCAGGCGCGCCACCGCCTCCAGGCACAAGTAGGAGACGGCGTTGGCGGCGTCCTCGCCCTGGGGGGTAAGGCCGCCCACCATGGTCTGCTGCACGTCATAGGTCTGGTAGAGCTTGAGCCAGAGCTCCTCGATGAGCTGCAGGGCGGTCTCCCGGTCCAGGCTTCCTCGGGCCAGGTCGGCGTCATAGTAGGGGCCCAGCAGCTGGTCAATGCGGCCCAGGGAATTGGCGTTGATGTGGTCCTCGGCGCAGGTGAGCAGGTGGGCGAAAAGCAGGGACTGGATGGCCTCCTGCAGGGTGCGGGCGGGGCGGGCGGGGACGCGCCGGCAGACGGCCGCGACCTGCTCCAGCTCCCGGCGGCGGGCGGGGTCCGGGCAGCGGCGCGCCTGGGCGGCGGCGACCTGGGCAAAGCGCAGGCCCAGGCGGCTGCCGGCGCGGGCCGCGGCGGCAGCGGCGGCCAGGAAGCTGCGCTGGCCCTGCTCCAGCGGGCGGCTGCCCAGGCGGTGCTCCGCGGCGGCGAGCAGGCCCAGCATCCCCCGGCGCAGCACCAGGTGGTAGCCCCGCACGCTGTGGTTGGTGCACCAGCCGAAGCAGGTGTAGACGGTGGCCTCCGATTCCCGGCGGCAGGCCTCGGGGAGGGGCGACAGGCCGACCGACAGCTCCTCCCGCAGGCGCTCCCAGCGGGCGGCGCCGGCCAGGGCGAGGCGCTGCTGGGGGGCGCTCAGGCTGGTCTGCGCCAGCAGCTCCCGGCGCCGCTCGGCCTCCAGCCCCACCAGGTCGGGGAAGTCTACCTGGTCCACTTCGCCGTTGCCCTGGCCGAAGAGGTGGTGGCCGACGATGCGCTCGCCCTCGCGGATGCGGGGCGGGAAGATGCGCACCAGCTCCTCCAGCAGCCGGGCGCGCCTGACTACCAGGGGCAAGCGGGGGGGCTGCAGGGCGCGCCCGGTGGCCAGGGCCCGGTAGCCGGCGGGAGTGCGGGTGCCCGCCTCGGCCAAGGTCAGCTCGCGCAGGTCGGTGAGGCGGGGATCGGGGTGAGGGGGCAGGCCCGGCTGCTCCGGGAGAGGTGCGATCATGGCCGACTGCGTTTCCGGCCGGCGGGCGGGCCGGCCTGCTGGGAGGTGCGCCAGATCATTCTACCAGGCGGCGGGTGAAACTGCACTCACCCTGGTAGCCATAGCTCTCCCCCGGGTGCAGGCCGCCGCCGGTGAAGGTGGTTGCCACCCGCCCCTCCACCTGGTAGTCCAGGCCCTGCTGGTAGGCAAACAGCCAGTCCAGGCGCAGCACCTGGCGGCTTTGCTCCTTGGCGCCGGGGGAATAGGTGCCGCTGGTGGCGGTGTAGCGCAGGCGGGCACACTGGTAGGGCCCGCACTGCTCCAGGCCCACCAGCTTGCCGGTCACCGCCACATCGCTCACCTGGTACTGCCAGGCGTCGCCCGGCTTCACCTCACCTGCGGGCAGGATGATGGCCTGGAGCAGGGAGTCGAACTCGCCCAGGGGACGGCTGCCCTCCTGCAGGGTGCGGCTGGCGAGCAGCTTGCCCCGGCGGTCCAGGGTGAGCTGGCGGCGGCAGGCATTGCGCAGGGTGCGGGTGGAGGTGCCCAGGGTGTGGGAGATGGCATTAGCCTCCTTCACCTGCAGGGCAGCCCGGGCCGCGGTGGCGCCGGGGCGCACCTCCAGGGTGGCGTTGGTGGTGCTGCGCTGGGAGATCTTCATGGGCTCGCCCAGCATGGTGCCCTGGCTGCGCAGGGTGGCCTGGGTGCGATAGCGCAGCACCTGGCCGGGCGGGAACTGGTAGCGCAGCACCAGCGCCTGGCCGGGGGCGGCCAGCGCCAGGAGCGCCAAGGACAACCAGGCGAGCTTTGACATCCCATATCTCCCAGGTCCCGGGCAGCCGGCTCGGGGACGGCCTATTGCCGCAGGCGGACGCGGAAATTAGCCTTGATGTTCTGCTTGATTTCGCTGCTGGCGCCGTTGGGCAGGGGGACGGTCATGGCGCCCGCGATCTCCACCGTCCCCTCCTGCAGCACGTCCTTGCCCTGTGCGTAGGCGAAATACTGGATGAACCGTCCGACCACCTGCTGGCGCTGTCCTTCGGCCTCGGTGGTGAAGGTCACCACGTAGGAGAGCTTAGCGCACTGGAGCTTGTCCTGCTTGGTCAGCGAGAGGAACTTGCCGCTGACCTTCACCCCCTCCCGCTCGTACTCCCAGGTGTCGCCGGGCTTAACCTCCCGCTTTGGGAGCATCATGGACTCAAACGCCCGGTCCAGGTCCCGCAGGAAGGGATCAGCGGCCGGCTGCTCATCCTTGCTCACCACCGCCCCCAGGCTGTCAAAGGTGATCTTGCTGGTGGTCTTGTTGGTTGTGGTTTGCTGCTTGCCGCCGGGCATGCCCATGGTGACGCGGCTGGAGTCGGTAACCTGGAGCAGGAACTGGTCTGGCTTGGGGTGGGCCAGGGTGCGGTAGGTAATGTCGGAGTCAATGGCGAGCTCCATGCGCAGGGGACTGGGCATGCTCTCGCTGGTGGCGGCCACGCGCATGGCGCACTGCATGTGGTATTTCTGCACCTGGCCCACCGGCGACTTGTAGCGCAGCAGCAGGGCCTGGCCGGGAGCAGCGAGCACCAGCAGCAGCAGCAGGGGTAAGACCAGCTTTTTCAAGGCACACCTCCAGGTCTGATATGGCGGCTACTGGGCCGGCCGAGGGTCGGCGGCGCTGCCCATGGCCACGCTGCCGTCCAACAGGTAGATGCTGCCCAGGTCAAGGGCAAAGCAGCTGGTGAAGTCGCTGTGCAAGCAGTAGCAAGCACCCGATTATCGCCCGCGCCATACCTCCCCTTTGCCAATCCATCGGGTATTGGTTCCCCTCAGGCCGGGGCGCGTCCTGCCATCTCGTTTCACCGCCGAGTGGATGGGACACGGATTCGGGAGACCGGATGCCCTTGGCTGAGTCGGTAAGCCGGCTGCAGGCATCTCACCGGTCCGCATGCTGAGACCGAAGCTGGTAGCTACCTCAAAACGAGAGTGATGATGAGTCCGAGCACGCTGACCAGCAGGGCGGTCCAGGCCACCCAAGGCAGGTACCGGATAAACCAGCGCTCGGGTGGCCGGAGCAGCAGCCCGCACCGGAAATCGGGCTCCATCAGGGAGGAGATAGACTCCGGGGGGACGCGAAGAAGGGGGATCACCTCGAAGCGGAACTCCGGGTTAAAGGCATAGCCGTCCCCGGTGCGGTTGATAAGCACTGGAGCTGGGCATTTCTCTTTCGTCCGCAGGGTGACCGGCTTTGCCAGGTGCCGCAGCAGCGGGTTGGCGATATCCTCCGGAATGCTGCACCCAGTGACGATCTCCCGAATGGTAAGGTACTGGGTCGTGGCCTCCCCTGCCGTCTCTGGGTGGTCGGCGTTCTCCCTGGCTGCGGCCAGGCAACGCAGCAGTTGCTGGACGGCCGTAAAGTAATCGTTGAAGGGGTAGTGCAGGCTTCCGCTGTTCCATTGCCAGACCCGATACCGCTTGCTCTGGATGGGAAGCCATTGCGGATTGGTGATGGGCGGGAAGATACTGCCTTCCTGTATGGGCGGTTCTTCGGCTGAGAAGGTCCGAAAGCGTTCCGGTACCACCAACACGCGCCAATCCCGCAGCCGGGTCATGGTCTTGTCGTTGAGCCATTCATGCAGGCGATCGCGAGTCAACTGAACCGCTCCCACCGCCAAGCTGGCGTTGGGCAGGTCCTTGATGCGGATGCGGTTCCTGCCCATCTCGTCCTGGAGGGCGCTCAGGCCCTTCATCAGGCCGCGACGCACGTTGTGCGGCCCATAGATCTCGCACAGGAAGCTCTCTCGCCGCAGCCAGGCCCAGTATTCCCGCCCCCACTGGCGCAAGGCGCTCTTCTTGCTCGCCTGCAGGTCGTCACTGGCCGCGCCCCGGATCGGGTCCAGCACCAGCCTCAGCCAGGCCGACTGGCCGACAGGAATGGCAGTTACGTCGAACTTACACTGCAGGACGGTGTAGTGCAGGTGGTTCAGGACTGCCACGCTTTCAGCCGTCAGTTCCTTGTGAGGCTCCACGGTCGCGTGGACGCATAGCCCGCTGTGCTCCAGAATCCGGCGCTGCCCCCCGACCTCAGTCACCTTCACCAGGACCCGTTCATGCTCGTCCCTCCCAATCTCCATGTGCGTGACGCCGGGAACGTTGTAGTGGGGGCTGCGCTCCTTTGTCGGCAGCTCAGCCGTCAGGTTGAATATCCGGTTGCCAGCCGGGAGGACATTGAGGGTCTCTGTTTCGTCGCGGCTGGTTTCCAACAGCTGCCCCGGGTAGACGAGACAGAAAGAGTTAAGGTCGCCTGGCCCTTGATTATGCACCAGCAGGTCAATGATGTTCTGCGAGCGGTAGGGGCCCCGGGGGTTGACGGTCTCGTGGTAATAGGCGATCTCGAGCACCTTGCCCCGGGCAAATACGAACAGACAGTCTTTACCCACTTACTCCTCCCCCCTGAAGCTAAGGGAATAGGCCGCCCCCTGGGCGATCACGGCGCCTCTGCGGAGACGCGGCTGCGGGCTGAAATCGGGACCGACGGGTGGATGAGGCGCTGCCTAATACTGATTCGGCGAGGGCAGGCAGGCACCACTGTTGTGCCGGTAGATAGCTGATCGGTGGAAATCAGCGTCCGGCACCCACTGCTTCTCCTGGCTGTCGTCAGGCTTGCTGCCGCCCGAGGGACCAGGTGGCTCCTTCCTGATCCCACTTGGTGACCGCTTGCTCGCCGCCTTCCTGGACTGTGCTTGCATACCTTCCTGCCTCTCCTGACGCAAAAACTGCCGCATGAAGCATGCCAAGGTGAGGGATACTTCGTGCGGGTACACCACCAAACCCTTGCGCCTATTCTCCGGCGGCCTGCCCCTTCCCTTTTTTTTCCAGCCTACCTATTGCTCAACTTACTTATACCTGCTTCGCGGGCAGATATGAAACCGGAACTGCTTACCCACCGGCAATGGCCGGGCACCGGCGTGAGGATGACACCATCCGCGCCTTCCGGGTGATCCGCTGGGACCAGGCCAAGGCGGCCGCGCGGCGGGAGGGAGCGCGCCCTCTCGCCTTCTCGCCTAACCCTCAGGCAAGGTCCCGGTCTCCAGGGGTCCGACCACCGCCTCCAGCTCCTCCCGGGTGAGGGGGCCGGGCCGCAGCAGGCGGGGGGGAGTGGTGGTGAAGTCCACCACCGTGGAGGGCTGGCCGCCTACCGGGCCGGCATCCAGCACCAGGTGGATGCGCCCGGCAAGCTGGTCCATCACCTCGGCGGCGGTGGTGGGGGCGGGGCGGCCGGAGCGGTTGGCGCTGGTGCTGGCCAGGGTGACCATGCCCGCCAGGGCGCGGGCTACCGCGTGCTCCGGGACCCGCAGGCCGATGCTGTCGCCGCCGCCCGCCAGGATGCGGCTGAGGCCGGGCGCGGCGGGCACGATGATGGTGAGCGGCCCGGGCCAGAAGCGGCCGGCCGCGGCCTCGGCCAGGGGCGGCACGCCGCGGGCGTAGGCGGCCATCTGGCCGGCCCGGGCGAGCAGGATGATGAGGGGCATGGTGCGGGGGCGCTGCTTGGCCCGGTAGAGGGCAGCCAGGGCGGCTCCACTGGCGGCGTCGCAGCCCAGGCCGTACACGGTGTCGGTGGGAAAGGCTACCAGCTCGCCGGCCTGCAGGCAGGCAGCCGCCTGCTCCAGCACCCGGGGGTCGGGATGGCGGCCGTCCACGGCAACCAGGCGGGTGACAGGCAAGTCGCCTCCTCCCCCGCTGCCTCAGCCCGCCTTGCCGATCTGCTCCAGCAGGCGGGTGCGCTCGGCCTCGGCGAGGGCGGCCACGATGGCGTCGATTTCGCCGTCGAGCAGGGAGGGCAGGTGGTGGAATGTGATGCCGACGCGGTGATCGGTGACCCGGTCCTGGGGGAAGTTGTAGGTGCGGATTTTCTCGCTGCGCTCGCCGGTGCCCACCTGGCTGCGGCGGGCGGCGGCGATTTCGGACTGCTGCTCCCGCTGCATGCGCTCCAGCAGGTGGGCGCGCAGCACCCGCATGGCCTTCTCCCGGTTCTGGTACTGTGAGCGCTCGTCCTGGCAGGTGGCGACCAGGCCGGTAGGCAGGTGGGTGATGCGGATGGCGCTTTCCGTCTTCTGCACGTTCTGGCCGCCGGCGCTGGAGGAGCGGTAGGTTTCGATTCTCAGGTCGGCGGGGTTGATCTGCACCTCCACCTCCTCCGCCTCCGGCAGCACGGCCACGGTGGCGGTGGAGGTGTGGATGCGGCCGGAGGACTCGGTGACCGGCACTCGCTGCACCCGGTGCACCCCGCTCTCGTGCTTCAGGGTGCGGTAGGCCCCCGCCCCCTGGATGGAGAAGACCACTTCCTTGTAGCCGCCGATGGGGCTGGGGTTGGCGTTAATCAGCTCGGTGCGCCAGCCCTGCCGCTCTGCATAGCGGGAGTACATGCGAAACAGGTCCCCCGCGAACAGGGCCGCCTCGTCGCCGCCGGCGCCGGCCCGGATCTCCACGATCACGTTCTTGTGCTCATTGGGATCGCGGGGCAGCAGGGCCAGGGTGAGCGCCTGCTCCAGGCGGTGCCGCCGGGCCTCCAGGTCCTCCAGCTCGGCGCCAGCCAGCTCGAGCAGCTCGGCCTCCTTCTCCTCGCGCAGCAGCTGGCGGGTGTCCTCCAGCTGCTTGAGCACGCTGGTGAGCTCCCGGTACATGGTGACGACGTGCTCCAGCTCGGCATGGGCCTTGGAGACGCGCCGCAGCCGCTCGGGGTCGGTGAGCACTTCCGGCCGGCTCAGCTCTTGCCCGAGCTCTTCGTAACGCGCCGCAACTTCCTGCAGTTTCCCCAGCATCTCTTTATCCACCGGGCACGGCATCGGCCTGGCGCACCGCGTCCAGGGCCGACCGGGCCACTTCAATCATATCAGGCGAGGGCTCGCGGGTGGTAAGCCGCTGCACCAGCAGCCCCGGCCATACCAGCGCCCAGAGCACGGGATGGTCATAGCGCCCGGCCAGCCGGATGATCTCGTAGCTGATGCCAGCGATCACCGGCAGCACCGCCAGGCGGGAGAGCAGGCGCCAATACCAGACCGGCCAGCCCATCACCATGTGCACCAGGATCCCCACCAAGATCACCACCGCGATAAAGGTGGTGCCGCAGCGGCGGTGCAGGCGGCTGTAGGCCTCCACCACCGGGTGCTCGCTGCCGCTTTCAAAGGCGTTGACCACCTTGTGCTCGGCGCCGTGGTAGGCAAAGAGGCGCTGCACGTCCCGCAGCTGCATGACGATTATCACGTAGAGCACAAAAACGCCGTTGCGCACCAGCCCCTCCACCAGGTTGGGGAGCAGGCTGCTCTTGCCCAGCCGGGGGGTGATCAGGCTGGGCAGCAGCACGAACAGCAGGACGCCGATGAGGAGGGCGACGGCCACGGTGAGGGCGAAGCCGCGGCGCGACAGCTGCTGCTCCCCCTCGTCCTCCAGCGCCAGGTTGGCGGACCAGAGCAGGCCGCCGAATCCCATGCTCAGGGCATCCCAGAGGGCAAAGGTGCCGCGCAGCAAGGGCCGGTTGAGCCAGGGATAGCGCACCAGCAGGGCGCGCAGGGGCCGGGCCTGGGTGGTGATGCTGCCGTCCTTGCGGCGGCAGGAGGTGGCGACCGAGGACTTGCCTCTGATCATCACCCCCTCGATCACCGCCTGCCCGCCGTAGGCCGGGGGCTGCTTGTGCTCTTTCTGCTGGGCCATGGCGCTCCAATGGATACGACATTAAGCCCGCACCTGGAGGCGCGGGCTTATCAGATCAAGGCGGAACCGGGGCCGTTAACCCTTGGCGGCAGCCTTTTTTGCCGCCTGCTTGTGGAAAGCGGCGTACTTCTGGCGGAAGCGCTCGACGCGCCCCTCGGTGTCCACGATCTTCTGCCGCCCCGTGTAGAAGGGGTGGCAGTGGGAGCAGATTTCCACCTTGATTTCCGGCTTGGTAGCCTGGGTGACAAAGGTGTTGCCGCAAGCGCAGGTCACCACGGCCTTGCCATACCTGGGGTGGATCCCTTCCTTCATCCCGCACTCCCCGAAAACGACATCTGCTGGCCGGCGCCAGCGACACCACAGCATACGAGATGGGGGGCCGTTTGTCAAGGTTCCGGGCAGCCCCGGTGTGCCGCGGTGTGAATAGGACGCCGGTTGCACCCGAGGCGGCCGTGCGCTAAGATATATAGGTAAGCGGCACCACATGCTGGACCACAAGGGGCCTGATATGACGTGTCGCTGTTATTGGTCGCCGGCCACGGTCGGCCTGCTGGTGTGCCTGTTTAGCTGCCTCGATGGGCCAGCTCACGCCTATCTCGACCCCGGGACGGGGAGCTACCTGCTGCAGCTGGCGGCTGGCGTGATCTTTGCCGGGCTGTTTGCGCTGAAGGCCTATTGGGGCAAGCTGACAGGGGCGGCCCGCCGCAAGGCCGCGGCGCCGACACCGGACGAGACCGACGGCGAGCCGCAGTAGCTGCCACCCCCAGCGGGCGGGCACTGTGCCCACTGCGCCGGAGCATGCCCATGCTTGACGAGCGTATCGGCGCCTCCTTTCGGGACCCCAGCGGCTTTCTGTTCCAGCGGGAGGGCACCCTCTACCGCCAAGTGAACCGCTGCTATGATGCAGACTACCGCCAGCTGCTCGATTCGGGGCTCTACGGCCGGCTGGTCGAGCGCGGCCTGCTGATCTCGCACCAGGAGGTGGGCATTCCGCCCGCCGTGCCCGAGCCGGCATACCTGGTGATCCAGCCGGAGCGGGTGGCCTTCATCTCCCACCCCTATGAGTGGTGCTTCGGCCAGCTCAAGGACGCGGCGCTGACCACCCTGGCTATTCAGCGCACTGCCCTGGACCAGGGCATGATCCTGAAAGACGCCAGCGCCTACAACATCCAGTTTCACTGCGGGAGACCGGTGCTTATCGACACCCTGTCGTTCGAGCGCTACCAGGAGGGGCGGCCGTGGGTGGCCTACCGGCAGTTCTGCCAGCACTTCCTGGCGCCGCTGGCCCTGATGGCGCACACTGACGTCCGCCTGAGCCAACTGCTGCGGGTGTATCTCGACGGTGTGCCGCTGGACCTGGCCAGCCGACTGCTGCCGGCGCGGACGCGATGGTCGCCGGCGCTCTCGTTTCACCTGCACCTGCACGCCAAGATGCAGCAGCGTCACGCCGACCGGGGGCGGGCGGTGGCGCAGACCAAGCGCCGGTTCAGCCTGGCGGCGCTGCGGGGGATGATGGACAGCCTGGAATCGGCGGTGCGCCGGCTGCGGTGGCGGCCGGCCGGCACGGAGTGGGCCGACTATTACCAGGACACAAACTACGACCAGGCGAGCTTTGCGCACAAGCAGCAGGTGGTCAGCCGGTTCATGGAGCAGGTGGCGCCGGGCCTGGTGTGGGACCTGGGCGCCAATACCGGGGTGTTCAGCCGCCTGGCCTCCGATCGGGGGATTCCTACCGTAGCCTTTGACATTGACCCGGCAGCGGTGGAGAGGAACTACCTGCAGTGCCGCCGGCAGGGGGAGGAGCGGCTGCTGCCGCTGGTGATGGACCTGACCAACCCCAGCGGCGGCCTGGGCTGGGGCAACGAGGAGCGGGCCGGCCTGCTCGCCCGGGGCCCGGCTGATCTGGCGCTGGCGCTGGCCCTGGTGCATCATCTGGCGATCGGCAACAACACCCCGCTGGGCGAGGTGGCGCGCTTCCTGCACCGGGCGGCGAGATGGCTGGTGATCGAGTTCGTGCCCAAGGCGGATTCGCAGGTGCAGCGGCTACTGGCATCGCGGGAGGACGTCTTCCCCAGCTACACGGAGGGCGACTTCGAGCGCGAGTTCTGCAACTGGTTCACCATCCAGGCGCAGGAGAAGGTAGCCGGCAGCACCCGCACGCTTTACCTGATGGCACGCCGGGAGCAGGGGCCATGAAGGGGCGGCGGCCGTGGCACCCGGTGCTGTTTGCGGCGCTGCCGCTGCTCTTCCTATATGCGCACAATGTCAACGAAGTAGCGCTGCGTGATGCCATCTTCCCCCTGGCCGTGATGGCAGCCGCCGCCCTGGGGCTGCAGGTGGCCATGGGGCGGGTGCTGAGAGAGCCACACCGGGCGGCGGTCCTGCTCACCCTGTTCTGGGCATGGTTCTTTGGCTGGGGGATGGCCCGGGATGCCAGCGAGCGGGTGGCGGCAGGCTGGGCGACGGGCAACCCGGAGGTCACTGCGGCCGGCTGGCTGCTGGTCTTTGTGGCGGGGGCGTGGCTGGTGCTGCGCACTCGGCGATCGCTGGTGAGCGTTTCCGGCAGCCTGAACCTGGTGGCGGTGGTGCTGGTTGGCCTGCAACTGCTGCCGATCGCCGCCAGCACCCTGCAAGAGTGGCGCCGGCCGGTCCCGCAGATGCAGGCCCAGGTCGGGGTGCGGGGCGCCGGCCCTACCGGCCGCTTGCCCAACATCTACTACCTCGTGCTGGACTCGTACACCCGGGCGGACGTGCTGCGTGAGGAGCACAGTTACGACAACGGGCCGTTCCTGGACTTCCTGCGCAGCCGCGACTTCTATGTGGCAGACCAGGCGACCACTAACTACGACGAGACGGCGCTGACCCTGGCCTCGCTGCTCAACATGCAGTACCTGGACGAGCTTGCCAAGACCATGCCCCGTCTGTCCGGGGATCGCAAGCCGCTGAGCCGGCTGATCAAGGACAGCCGGTTGTGCCGGCTGCTGCGAGCCCGCGGCTACCGCCTGGTGAATTTCTCGTGCGGCCAGGACCTGACCGACCTGGCGGCTGATGAGCAGCACCACGCCTACTCGGGGCTGAACGAGTTCGAGCGGCTGGCCTACAGCACCACCATCGCCTCCATGGTGCTTGTTGGGGTGTTGGGGCGGCCCGACTCGATGGAGCAGAAGCGGCAGGTCATCCGGGGCACGCTCGCCAGCATTCCCAGCATCCGGCCGGGGCGGCGGCCGGTCTTCGTCTTCGGCCACGTGCTCTGCCCCCACGCGCCCTATGTCTTCCTGCGGGACGGCAGCCCTGGGCCACTGGTTGGCGCGGTACATGATTTCAGCAGTCCGGCCCGCTGCGACATTTCAGTGTATCGCCGCCGCTACGCAGAGCAACTGCACTACCTGAACATCCTGCTCAGGCCGATGATTGACAAGGTGCTCGCCACGGCCGGGCCGGATGCGGTGATCATCATGCACGGCGATCACGGCAGCCGCTTGGCGGTGGACCTGTGCCAGCCCCGGAAGGGGGACTTCCGGCGGTTCTTCGGCGTCTTCTGCGCCCTGCACATGCCCCGGGCCCAGGCCGGGCTGTACCCGAGCATCACCCCCATCAACATCACCCGGCTGCTGGCGCGCACCTACCTGGGGGAGCAGAGCCCACCTCTGCCGGACGAGAACTACTACACGCCCTGGCTCGCGCCGTACAACTTCACCCGGGTCACGCCCGAGCCTGCCCGCCGGTCGGCGCCGGCACGGTGAAGATGCCGTGGGGGTGAAGGCAAGGAGAAAGATGAAGATTTACATTTCGGCGGATCTGGAAGGCGCAGCAGGGGTATGGCAGCCGGAGCAGGGCAGCAAGGGGACACGCGAATATGAGGAGGCGCGCCGCCTGCTGACTGGTGATGTTTGCGCCGCGGTGGAGGGGGCGCGCCAGGGCGGCGCCGACGAGATCATCGTCGCCGACATGCATGGGGGCTCGGGGCACCTCTTGCTGGAGCAGATGCCAGGCGGGGTGCGGATACTGGAGGGGGTGCCCCACGCGCCCCGCTTCCCGTTTCTGGATGAGTCGGTGGACGCCATGTTCCTCGTCGCCTACCACGCCATGGCCGGTACGCCTGGGGCGGTGCTGATACACACCATGACGGGGGCATGGCGCGAGTTCCGGGTTAACGGCCGGCCGCTGGGGGAGGTGGGCATTGACGCCGGCATTGCCGGCTGCGTGGAGGTGCCGGTGGTGCTGGTAAGCGGCGACGACAAGGTGTGCGCCGAAGCCCGCGCCTTGCTGGGTGACATTGAGGCTGCCGAGGTGAAGCAAGGCATCGGGCCCACCCGCGCCCTCCTGCTGTCCCCGCCCGACGCGCAGGTGCTGATCCGGCAAAGAGCGGCGGCGGCGGTGGCGAAGGCTGGGAAGATAAAGCCGCTGAGGCTGGGCTCGCCGGTTGAGATCGAGATCTGCTTCGCCACCGTGGCGGAGGCAGATACGGCTGCGAGGGAGGAGGCGGCCAGGGTGGATGCCACCACCGTGCGGTGGACTCGGGAGACGATCGCCGACTTCTTTGGCGGGCGGTGGCGGCGGCAGGAAGCCTGATGGCCCGCAAATCGGCCAGCCGGGTCGCAGGGAGGAAGATGGCGGGCAAGAGCTGGATGGTGCTGCTTTTGGCGGTGCCGCTGGCGGCGGGGGCGCAGGCGCCGGAGCAAGGCGGCACCTGGGGCACCCTGGCGAGCTATACATGCACGCTCTCGGTGGGCGGGGAGGCGCTGTTTTGGCCCAGCGGCCTGGCTGTGAACCGCGCCGGCGAGCTGTGTGTGCTGGACGGGGGCAAGATCAGCCGCTACAGCCCGGCCGGCAAGCTGCTGGGCCGCTTTTCCTGCGCTGCCGGGGACGGTGCCCTCGGTATCTCCGGCGATACCGGCCGCCTGGCCGTGGACAGCAAGGGCTGCTTTTACGTGGCGGCAGGGCGCGAAGGCGGCCTGCAGGTGTATACGCCCCAGGGCACCCTGCGCCAGCAGATCGCCCCCGCCTCCCTGGCCGAGCCGGGGGCGGTGGCGGTGGACGGCGAGGGGAACGTGTGGGTCCTGGACTATAGCCAGGGGCGGATTATCAAGTTCCGGGAGGCCCGGCCGGCGGGCAGCATTCCGGCGCCGGGCCAGGAGCTCGGCAATTTCCAGATGGCGGCCTTTTGCCTGGACCAGCAGGGGCGGGTGTGGGTGCTGGATGTCGGCTCCCGGCGGGTGCTGCAATTTGACGGTGCTGGCAAGCTGCAGCGCGCGCTGCCCCTGGGCGAGGCGAGCGAGGGGGGCGAGTGGCTGGGCGCCATTGCCGCGGACCGGCAGGGCCGGGTGTACGCGGCGCTGGGCTTCGCCGGCGTGGTGCTGCGCAGCAACCAGCAGGGGCAATTTGAGCGCTTCCTGGAGGCGACGGCGGGGCCGATCGCCCTCACCGAGGCGGGCGAGCTGTGGGTGACCGAGTTCCTGGGGCACAAGGAGACGCAGCGCAACGCCCAGGGCAAGCCCGTGCGCCAGGAGTTCCGGGCCCAGGGCGCCCGTCTCTGCAAGTACGACCAACAGGGCAAGTTGCTGGCGGAGCTGGGCCAGCCCTCGGGTCTGCCGGCGCATCCCACGCGCCTGGCCGTGGACGGGGCGGGGCGCCTCTACCTGGCGGCGGGGGGCACGCAGGCGCGGGTGGAGGTCTTTGACGCCCAGGGCCGGCACACGCGGAGCCTGCCCCTGGGCGAGCCGGGGGAGGTATGCGACCTGGCGGCCGATGGCAGCCGCCTGGCCGTGGTGCTGGCTGCCGGGGAGGGCAAGGGCGGCCGCCGGGTGTGCGTGGTGGCGGTGGAGGGCGGGCAGGTGAGCGTGCTGCCCGGCCCCGGGGGAGATGGCCCCTGGGCGCCGGAGGCCTTGGCGTTTGGGCCGGAGGGCGAGCTGCTGGTGGCTGACGCGGGGCAGCGGCGGGTGGTAGCCTACCCCTCGGCCGGGGGGGAGGCGCCCCGGGAGAAGCTGCGGCTGGACCCGGCCTGGGGCGAGGTGACCGACCTGTGCTGCCTCCCGGGCGAGCTGGCAGTAGCCACCCACAAGGCGATTGTGAGCTTTGACGGGGCCGGCAACCTCGCCCGCAAGCTGGAGCTGGCGGTACCGGGGCAGGAGCAGGTGCTGCTGCGGGTGGCGGCGGCAGGGGGCGGGGCGTTCTTTGCCCTGCAAGTGCTGCCCAGCCGGGTGCTGCACATCAGCCGGGAGGGCAAGCTGCTGGGCGCCCTGGACGGCCGCCTGCCGGAAGGGAGGTTCACGGCGGCGGTGGACCTGGCGGCCGACCGGGCAGGGAACCTGTACGTGCTGGACCTGGTGAGCGGCCAGCTGCACCGCTACTCGCCCCGCCGGCGTTAGGGCCGCACCAGCAGCAGCAGTCCCGCCGCCAGCGCCAGCTGGCTCCAGCTCTCCGGGTGAGCCCGGCCGTGCCAGCGGTCATGGGTGGGGAAGCAGAGGGGGGCGTCCTCCTTGCCCAGCAGGATGGCCAGGGCATTCTCCAAGTCCGGCACCATCCCGCCCAGGGCCCCGTACCAGGCCGCGGAACCTACCCCATAGCGCCGTGCCACCACCGCCAGGGCCAGGGCCAGCAGCAGCCCCTCCCGGGGCAGGTCATAGTCGCGGTGGGGAAGCAGGTCGGCAAGGGCATGGGAGAGCACGCCCAGGGAAAAGGCGCTGGTGGCACTGCCCGCCAGCCTGCCGGCGGCGGCGCCGATGATGGCGTGGGTGCCGCAGACCATAGATCAGCCAGGCCGCATCTCCGGCGCCAGCCGGAAGTAGAGGTCGGTGACCTTGCGGATGTAGTTGATGGTCTCCCGGTAGGGGGGCACGCCCCCGTAGCGGCGGACGGCGCCGCTGCCGGCGTTATAGCAGGCCAGGGCGAGGGCCACGTCGCCGGTGCGTTCCAGGTGGCCGCTGATGAGCCGGATGGCGCCCGCCAGGTTCTGCTCCGGGTCGTAGGCGTTGGTGACGCCCAGGCCGCGGGCGGTGGCAGGCATGAGCTGGCCCAGGCCCATCGCCCCCTTGGGGGAGGTGGCATAGGGCTTGAAGCCGGATTCCACCGCCACCACCGCCATTACCAGCCGGGCGTCCACTCCCCAGGCCCGGCTGTTATTGATGACGTGGGAGGCGATGCGCACGCTGTCTCGCTCACTGAGGCGGTGGTTGAAGTAGTGCACCGCCCGCTGGTAGGCGAGCAGCAGGTTGCGCTCGTAGCCCGCGTCGGGGCTGCCCCGGCTGGGGAAGGAGGGGGGCCGGGCGGGTGCGGCGGTGCTGGTGGCGGCCACGGGGCCGGCGGGGGTAGGGGCCGGTGCTGGCTTGGGATCGGTGGGAGCCAGCGCGCTTTCCCAGGCGGCGGCAACCAGGCCGTAGGAGGTGGGATGCTCCGGGTCGGGCAGCACCAGGGCGCGCAGCAGCGAGCCCAGCTGCACCTCCGGCAACGACTTGGTGCAGGAGAAGAGGAATGACTGCTCGTCCCGCAGGCGCACTTGCACCAGGGCGAGGCCGCCGTTCTGCATCACTCCCGTTACCTGGCCCCGGATCTCCAGCGCCATTCCCGGCTGGGCCATCTGGGCCTGGTTCATGTCCTGCTGGCAGGCGATCACCTGGGGCCGGTACTTGGCGAGCAGCTCCCGGTATTCGGCGGCGGGAAGGGCGCGGGCAGGGCTGGGAAGCAGAGCGGCAAGAGCGAGCAGCAGGGAGGGAAACGCAGCCAGGTACCGGGGAAACGCCATGCTCACACTCCAGGTGGTATAGGGACGGGGCCGCCGCTGCCTGGCCCGCTAAGGGTATATACCACAGTGGGGAAGAGAAGTCAACCGCAGCGGCCGGGAGCAAGGAGGAAAGGCGCACCAGCCGGGGCGGGGAGGCCGCGGCTGCTACCCGGGCGGACGGCTGGCGGCGCCGAACTCGGTCGCCAACTGCTCCTTCATCGCCGCCTCCACGCGCTCGCGGTTGAACTGCAGGTAGGCGATGGTGCCGCCGCTCGGCCTCCCCGAGAGGTGGAAGGTGCCTTTCAGCTCGTGCTCCACCAGCCCCTGCACGATCATGCCCCCGGTACGCAAGCTGTGGCTGCAATCAAAGTCGGGGGGCAGGCCGTTGCCGTCGTCCTCCACCCACAGCTCCACCTTGTCCTTGCCCACCGTCATGCGGGCCTCCACCCGGCCGCCCTGGCGCCCCTCCAGGCCGTGCTTGATGGCATTGCAGAGCAGCTCGTTCACCACCAGGCCCAGGTAGGTGGCGAGCTTGGAGGGCACGAGCAGGGTGTCGCCCTTCACCTCCACCTGCACGCGGTCACTGGTGGAGAAGGCCTGGCCCACGACCCCGGCGATGCGCTTGATGGTCTCCCGCATTTCCACCAGGCTGACGTCCTCCTCGTAAAGCAGCTGGTGGATCACGGCGATGCTCTGGATGCGGGTGACGGTGCTGCGCAGGAGCTGCTTGCACTCCCGGCTGAGCCGAGGGTCCACCAACTGCAGCGAGAGCAAGCCAGCCACGATGGCCAGGTTGTTCTTGACCCGGTGGTTGAGCTCGGAAATCATGGTGGCGAGCAGGCGGGATTGCTCCATTTCCTGCCGGTAGAGGCGGGCCTGGTCGATGGCCACCGCCGCCTGGCTGGCGATGGCGGCGGTAAGCCGGACCTGGGAGCTGAAGAACATGCGGCGCTTGCCCCGCCGGTCCAGGTAGGCGAGGGCGGTGGCCTGGCCGGCATTCATGAGGGGGACGATGAGCAGAGAGCGGGCGTTGAGCCGCTGCACGATCTCGCGCAGGCGGGGATCGGTTTCTGCGTCCTGCACCACCAGCGGCTTGCCGGTGCTGATCGCCTCCTGGCTGGCCTCACTGAGCGCTGGCAGCTCCCTGTCGTACTCTGTCATGACCTCGCGCTCGGCCGGGGTGAGCCCCCACTCGGTGCCGAAATGCAGGCGGTTGCCTGCAAGCAGCATGATCAGGCAGCGATTGGCACCTGCCGCCTGGGCCAGGCTGGCTGCCACTGCCTGCAGGCGCTCGTCCAGGGCCAGGGTCTGCCCCAGCGCCTGCAGGGCGCTGCAGAGCGTCTCCACCTCGCCCGTGCGGCGGCGCTCTGTCTCCAGCACCCGAGCAAAGCGGAGCTGGGCGACCCGGGATGCGGTGAGGTCCTCAAAAGCCAGCACCACCCGGGCCAGCTTGCCCTGGGCACCGCAAAGAGGGATGGTGCCCATGGCCAGGGTAAGCACCGAGCCGTTGCGGCGCACGCACACCTCTTCGCTGCTGGTAAACTCGCCGCGAACGGCGCGGCCGAATGGGCTCTCGTCCGCCCGGTAGGCGCTGCCGTTGGCGTGCCACAGGGGAAGCAGGGCCGGTGCCTGCGGCGGCCCCGAGAGCAGCAGATGGCCGCGGTGGTTGTAGTGGGTCACCTGGCCCTTGCGATCGCTGATCACCACCCCCAGCGGCATCTGGGAGCAGGCCTGCAACTGCTGGTAGGTCTGCTGGCAACGGGCGGCCTGGACCTGGTGCGGTGGGTCGGCGCTGGGCGCCGGGCCGCCAGGCAGCAGCAGCGCCAGCTGGGCCACCTGGCCGTCCGGCTGCAGCAGGGGGGTAAGCTGCAGGGTGTAGAGGCACTGGTCCTGGCCCAGCAGGTTGGTGAGCACCAGGGCGCGCTGCATGCGGGTGCAGTCCTTTACCAGCGTCCGCAGCCCGGCGGGAAGCAGGTGGCTGCTCACGGGGGCGAAGGGGAGGCCCACCAGTTCCCCCAGGGGTAGGCCCAGGGCAGCAGCGAAAGGCGGGGTGGCACAGGCGACGACCTGGCGCCTGGGGGTAAGCAATGCCACCCCCTCCGGCAGTATCAGGCTGGCTGCGTGTTCCACCGTTTCCGATCCTAAGCGGGGATAGGGAATGTTTCGGCAGCGTTATTGGCTCCCCTGGCTGGGCTTGTGCGGATTTCCCTACAAGCGCGGCTGGCAACGAGGGAGCAGATAGGGCCCGGCCGGCATCACCGCCAGGCGGCCGCCGCCGGCCACGCGCCGAGCGCGGGCCAGCGCCTCCTCGATGTGGTCGCAGGCTGCCAGCCAGCCGTTGCCCTGCGCCTCTGCCAGCTCGGCATTGCGGGTGGTCACCAGGAACAGCCGGGCACGCAGTGCCGCCTGGCAGATGGCCTGCAGCTGCCATTGCTCAAAGAGGTAGAACCCGGGCTCCCGCAGGCGCCACTTGAACTCCTCGGGCGTGTACTGGCGCAGGGCCCGCCGGAAGTCCTCGCTGCCGATGCCCTCCTGGCAGGAGGCCGCCATCACGACGCAGCCGCCGGGCCGCAGCACGGGCAGGGCAGCGGCCAGGCCCTTGGCTCCCTGGTAGAGGGTGGCATCCAGGGGGTAGCCGCCGCAGCTGGTCACCACCACGTCTGCCTGCCAGGGCAGGCTTACCTGGCATTCCCCGCGCGCTTGCGCCACCCCCGCCCGGTGCGCCTGGTCCAGGTCGCCGGCAAAGATGCCGGTGGGGCGGCGCTGGGCGTCCAGGGTGACATTCACGATGAAGTCGGCGCCCGCCAGGCGGGCCGCCTCCAGCAACTGCTCGTGCACGGGGTTGCCGTCCAGGCTGCCGTTGGTAGCCAGGCGGTGGGCGAGCAGCTCCGGGGCATGCACGCCCTTGATGGTTTGCAGGCTGCAGATGCCCGGGCAGATGGCCTTGCGGCCTCCCGACCAGCCAGCCATGAGGTGGGGCTCGATGAAGCCGGTGAGAATCCTCAGGTCGGCCTCCCGGTACCGGCGGTTCACCTGCACCGGAATGCCCCGGCTGGTGGTCCCCACCAGCTCACAGGCGTCCGCCTCCTGGCAGCGGTGGTTGTGCACCTGGTAGCGGCGGGCGATGGTGCGGCCCACCAGGTGAATGATCTCCCCGGGGGTAGCGGGGCGGTGGGTGCCGGTGGCGATCAGGATGTGGATGCGGGAGGCGGGGAGGCCCGCCCCCTCCAGCCGGGAAAGCAGGCCGGGTAGGAGCAGGCGATTGGGCACGGGGCGGGTGATGTCACAGATGACGATGCAGGCGCGGCGGCGGCCGGCGGCCAGCTCGGCCAGGGGAGGGGTGCCCAGGGGCTGATCCAGGGCAGCGGCGAGGGCCCGGCGGGGCTGGCGCAGGGGGACGGCCGGGGGCAAGCGCAGCACCAGGGCCCCGGCAGGCAGGGCCAGGGGCAGCGTGCCCTTGCCGAAGGGCAGCTCGACTACCGTTCCCGCGGCGGCGACTTCCGGTTCAGCGGGCATAGGCCGTGCACCTCCGGCCGAGGGCCGGTTCAGCTCTTCCTGATCTTGCCGTCCCCGATGCGGCGGCCCAGCTGGATCACCCGCATCAGCTGCTCGGCGGCCATCTGCAGGTAGTCGCTGGCCCGAGCCATGGCCTCTTGCTCGCCCACGGGGCCGGGGGTGATGGGAAGCGCTGCCTGCAGCCCCAGGCCCGGCAGCTCGGAGGGGTCGGCAGCAAGGCGGCCCACCAGCGCCACCACCGGCACCCGGTGCTTTGCCGCCAGGCGGCCCACTCCGAAGATCACCTTGCCGAAGGCCGTCTGGCTGTCCAGCTTGCCCTCGCCGGTGATGAGGAGGTCGGCGGTCTCCAGGTACTGCTCGAAATTGGCCGCCTCCAGCACCAGGGCGATGCCCATGCGCATGGTGGCGCCCAGGAAGGCCATCAGGCCTGCCCCCAGGCCGCCGGCAGCGCCCGCTCCCGGGGCCTCCGCCACCTCCACGTGGAGCTGCTCCTGCAGGACGGCGGCATAGTGGGTGAGCGCCTGGTCGAGCTGCTCCACCATGGCGGGGTCGGCCCCCTTCTGGGGCCCATACACGGCGGAGGCGCCTTGCGGGCCCACCAGCGGATTGCTCACATCGCAGGCCACCAGGAACTCGGCCCGCTGCACCCGCCGGTCCAGCCGGGAGGTGTTAACGCGGGCCAGCTGGGCCAGGGCGGCGCCGCCGGGGGGCAGGGGAGCGTCCTGGGCATCCAGGAGCTGCACCCCCAGGGCCTGGGCCATGCCGGCGCCGCCGTCGTTGGTGGCGCTGCCGCCGATACCCACCAGGATCTTGGTGGCGCCGGTGTCCAGGGCAGCGCGGATGAGCTCGCCGGTGCCGTAGGTGGTGGTAAGCAGGGGGTTGCGCTGGTCGGGGGCCACCAGGGGGAGGCCGGAGGCGGCGGCCATCTCGATCACGGCGGTGGTGTCATCGCCGAGCAGGCCGAAGCGGGCGCGCACGGGCTCCATGAGCGGCCCGTGCACCTCCTTTTCCAGGAAGCGGCCGCCGGTGGCGGTGACCAGGGCCTCCACGGTGCCCTCACCGCCGTCGGCCAGGGGTAGGCGCACGATTTCGGCGTCCAGGAGCACGGCCCGCACTCCCTGGGTGATCGCCTCGCAAGCCTCCACAGCAGAGAGGCTGCCCTTGAAGGAGTCGGGACAGACGATGATGTTCATAGCTTGGCCGCTGGCGCCCCTGCCCCGCGTGCGCCTCACGGGGAGGCGAGGGAGATGGTGACCGGCTCGCCGTCGCGCACGGCGCGCAGGGCGGTGGGGTCGCCCTTGAGTTTGCCCAGGATGTTGACCGGGCTGGCAGGGCGAATCTCCTGGCCCCGGCTGGCGGGAGTGGGGCCAAAGAAGATGCAGAAGGCGGTGCCGGGCGGCCAGTAGCCCAGGTCGCCCAGCTCCACCACCTCCCGGGGGTGCTCTGCGCCCGCCTGCACCGGGATAGCGAAGTAGATCTCGTCGCCCCAGGTGTTGGCCCGGGCCTGGATGGGCAGCGCGGCCGCTACCTGGCGCGCGGTGGCCGAATCATTGAGTTCGGCCTCCATGCTCACGCTGCCGGCCTGGATGCGAATGGCGGTAGGCATAGGTCCCCCTACGCGAATTGCGCCAGGTACTGGCGGCCCTTGATAAAGCCCTGCTCCCGGCCCAGGGCGCCGTCCTCGTGCTCGATGGAGAGCACGCCGTCATAGCCATTGGCCTTCAGGCGGCCGATGTAGGCGCCCCAGTCAATGTTGCCGTAGCCGGGGATGCAGTAGCGCCACCAGCCGCTCCCCAGCACGCCCACCCGGCTGCGCTCGTGCACGCGCACCTCGGTGTCCTTGGCGTGGGTGTGGAAGATGCGGGACCCGTAGCGGTCCACCGCCGCCAGGTAGTCCACCTGCATCCAGTACAGGTGCGAGGGGTCGAAGTTCAGGCCCAGGTTGGGGTCCGGGCACACCTCGAAGATCTTGTCCCAAGTTTCCAGGCCCTGGGTAAGGGTAGCGAAATAGTTTTCCAGGGCGATCTTCACCCCCCGCTCCCGGGCGTAGGCCACCAGGGGCGGGAAGACCTGGGCGAAATCCTCGGCGATGGTCTGCAGCTTGGACTTGCCGGGGAGGGCGCTGCCGGCCAGGGTGCAGACCACTTCCACGCGCAGGGCCTGGGCGGCGTCAATTACCCGCTGGAAGCCGGCGACCAGCTGCTTGCGCTGGGCGGGGTCGGGGTCGAGCAGGTTGCCGTAGGCGGCCAGGCTGGAGATGGCCAGGTTATAGTTGCGGAAGAGCTTGCTAATCTCCTCCGCCTTGCCGGCGAGCACCTGGTCCGGGTCAATGTGGTTGCTGCCGGGGCCGGCGACCACTTCCAGGGCGGAGAAGCCGTTTTCGCTGGCCCAGCCCAGCACCATCTCCAGAGGTTCCTTGCGGAAGGGGGCGGTAAGGAAGCCTATCTGCATCTTACTCTCCTTGCTGCTGGAGGCTCAGCCGTCCAGGTCAGTACCAAAGAGGCGGGCGAACTTGTCGGCGTACTGCTCCTCGATGCGAGCATAATGCAGCTCCAGGCCCACCAGCCAAAGCTGCATCAGGGCCTGCTCCATCTGGTCGGGGGTGGCCTGCAGGACGTGGGCAAAGAACTCGGTCACGATCTGGTCATAGGACTGGGCGGTTTCGCTCAGCTCCACCGACTCGCCCCGGCCTTCGCTGCCGGCCAGGCGAGCCTGCATGTGCACCAGGAAATCCTGGACGCTGGCGGGGGTGGCCCGCTCCAGGCGCTTACCAAAATGGCGGTAAACCTCTTCTCGGAACTCCTCCAGGGTCAAGGCGGCAACCCCCTTGCCGGTCGCCGGGGTCAGAACTCCGGCTCGATCAGGCCATAGTTTCCATCTTTTCGCCGGTAAAGCACGTTTACCTGTTCCGTCTCGGCGTTGGAGAAGACGAAGAAGTCGTGTCCCAGGAGCTCCATTTCCAGCACCGCTTCCTCGGGGGACATGGGCTTGATGGCAAAGCGCTTGGTGCGCACCACCTTGCCCGGGGGCGGGGCTTCCGGGGCGGCCTCGGCGGTCCCGACCTCGGCCGCGGCCTCCCGGGAGCGCAGGATAAGCTTGGTCTTGTACTTCTTGAGCTGCTGCTCCAGCTTGTCCACCACCCGGTCCACGCACCGATAAACGTCATCTGCCCGCTCCTCCGCCCGCAGCAGGTAGCCGTTGGCGAGCAGGGTGACCTCCACCACGAACCAACTGCGTTGCTGGGAGGCGACCATTTCCACGGAGTCAATCCTCTGGAAATAGCGCCCCAGCTTGGCGAGCTTGCCTTCGGCGTAGGTTTTCAGGGCGTCGGTGACTTCAAGTTGCTTACCGGTCAGGCTGATGAGCATGTGGTGCCTCCTCGCTGCTGGTAGGGGCCAGGCGGTGCAGCAAGGCCACGGCCTGGCAGGCGATGGCCTCCCCCCGGCCCAGAAAGCCCAGGCCCTCTGCGGTCTTCCCCTTGATGCTGATGCGGTCTGCGCCCACGCCCAGGGCCCGTGCCAGATTATCACGCATGCGGTCGGCCTGGGGGGCGATTTTGGGCTGCTCGCAAATGACCACCGTATCCACATTCACCACTTCCCATCCCCCTTGCCTGACCTTGCCCATGGCCTGGGCCAGGAGCTGCAGGCTGTCTGCCCCCCGGTAGGCGGGGTCGGTATCCGGGAAGTGGCGGCCGATGTCTCCCAGGGCGGCGGCCCCCAGCACGGCGTCGGTAACGGCGTGCGCCACCACGTCCGCGTCCGAGTGGCCTACCAGCCCTTGCGCTGCCTCAAAGTGCACGCCTCCCAGGATGAGCGGCCGGCCAGGCCCGAAGGGATGCAGGTCATAGCCCAGGCCGCTGCGCAGCCCGGGCGGGGCCAGGCCCCGGACCTGCGCTATCAGCTCGGCCAGGGCCAGGTCCTCCGGCTGCGTGATCTTCAGGTTTTGCGGGTCGCCCGGCACCAGCTCCACCGGGCGCGCCAGCCGCTCCACCAGGGAGGCATCATCCGTGCCCACGAAGCCCTCGCGGGCCGCCGCCTGGTAGGCCTCATAGAGCAGGGAGAAGCGGAAGGCCTGCGGGGTCTGGGCCAGCCACACCTGGGCGCGGTCCAGGGTGCGCTGCACGAGGGGGCCCTGGGGCGCCCATTTCACGGTGTCGGTGGCAGGCAGGGCGGCCAGGGCGGCGCCGGTGCGCCGGGCGGCCTGCAGGCAGGCGGCGATCAGGTCGGCGCGCAGGTAGGGCCGGGCGGCGTCATGCACCAGCACCAGGTGGGTGCCGGCGGTGACCTCCTCCAGGCCCGCCCGCACCGAGTCCTGCCGCGCGGCGCCGCCGCAGACCACCTTTTCCGTGATCTCGGGGGGGCCGTCCGCGAGCAGGCTGCGGGCCCGGTCCACGTCCTCCGGATGCACGATGAGGATGATCTCCTGCACCAGGCCGCAGGTGCGCAGGGCGTGCAGACCCCACCAGAGCAAGGGCCGTCCCCCCAGGGGGACAAATGCCTTGTTAACCGCCAAACCGAGCCTTTTTCCGGTTCCGGCCGCCGGAATAAGGGCGCAGGTTCTTGTCAGAGTTATCCTCTTCCTGGCCACCGTTGGGTTTGAGGTTGGCGAAGATCATCTTGCCGGCGATGGTCTGCAGCACGCTGGTGACCACCACGGTGACGGTGCTGCCGATGAGGCGCTTGGCACCCTCCACCACCACCATGGTGCCGTCATCGAGGTAAGCCACTCCTTGCTGGGGCTCCTTGCCCTCTTTCACGATGGTGACGATCATCTCCTCCCCGGGGAGCACCACCGGCTTAACGGCATTAGCGAGCTCATTGACATTGAGCACGGTGACGCCCTGGAGCTGCGCCACCTTGTTGAGGTTAAAATCATTGGTGATGATGTCGGCGTTCAGGTTCTGCGCCAGCTTGACCAGCTTCGCGTCCACCCCCTCGTGGTGGGCCAGGGGGACGGGATAGCGGTCGAACACCTGCACCATCATTTTCAGCTCTTTTTGCATCTGGTTAAGGATGTCCAGGCCCCGGCGGCCGCGGTTGCGCTTGAGGTTGTCGGCGCTGTCGGCGATGATGCGCAGCTCTTCCAGCACGAACCCGGGCACGAACACCGGCCCCTCCAGGAAGCCGGTCTTGCAGATGTCGGCGATGCGACCGTCAATGATGACGTTGGTATCCAGCAGCTTGGGGCAAGCCCCCGGCCGCAGCTCTCCCCCCTGCTCCCCGGCTCGATCCGAGGCCAGGTGGGGGAAGAAGTAATAGATCTCCTCCTTGATGCTCATGGCAATGGTCATGCCCAGGAAGACACAGGGCACGAACAGCAGCAGCACGAAGTAAGTGCCATAGCGGAGGGGGTACAAGAGCATAGAAAACAGCACGGTCAGCATCACACCCAGGATGAAACCCACGGTCCCTGCCACCCGGTCTGCAGCCGGGATGCGCTGCAGGTTGGAGGCAAGCTGCACCAGCTGGCGGAAGATGACGGAGGCCAGCACGAAGCCCACCAGCAGCCCCAGCACCGGGAAAGCAGCCTGGTAAACCACTGAGAAAATGGGGCCGTGGGGCATGTCTCGCAGCAGCCTGGCCCACACCCCGAACAGCCTCCAGCCCAGCAGGGCGCAGGCTGCACTGAACACCAGGCTGAAGAGCAGGCCAAATGCTCTAACTGCCACTCAATTTCACCTCCTTTCGCTTTTCGGTTTTGCGGGCCAGGCCCACGGCAAAGGCCTGGGCCAGGTCTGTCACTGCCAGCATCCCCTCCCCGGCCGGGCGAGGACCGGCGGCCAGGCAGCAAGCGCGAAATCCCAGGCGGCGCGCCTCTTGCGCCCGCCGCTCCGGTTGGCTGACGCTGCGCACCTCGCCGGTCAGCCCTACCTCCCCGCAAAAAACCAGGTCCGGGTGCGCCGGCCGATCGCGGAAGCTGGAGGTCACGGCCAGTGCCACCCCCAGGTCGGCCGCCGGCTCCCCTATTTTCACCCCGCCCGGCACGTTCAGGTACACATCCTGGCCGGAAAGTGCCATGCCCGCCCGCTTTTCCAGCACCGCCAGCACCATCACCGCCCGCTGGTAGTCCAGGCCGTTGGCGCTGCGGCGGGGCGCCCCGAAGGGCGAGGCCGGGGTGACCAGGGCCTGCACCTCCACCAGCAGGGGACGGCTCCCCTCCATGGTGGCGACCACCGCGGAGCCGCAGGTGCCGGCCTGCCGCTCGTGCAGGAAGGCGGCCGAGGCGTTGGGCACCTCCACCAGGCCCTCGCCCTGCATCTGGAACACGCCCAGCTCGTTGGTGCTGCCAAACCGGTTCTTCAGCCCCCGCAGCAGGCGGTAGTTGAGGCTGCGCTCTCCTTCCAGGTGGAGCACGGCATCCACCATGTGCTCCAGGACGCGGGGCCCTGCCACCGCGCCCTCCTTGGTGACGTGCCCCACCAGGCAATAGGGCGTGCCCGAGCTCTTGGCGTAGTGCATCAGGCGGGCTGCGCAGTGCCGCACCTGGCTCACGGTGCCGGGCGCCGATTCCAGGTCACCATCGTACAGGGTCTGCACCGAATCCACAATCACCAGGGCGGGGGAAAGCTCTCCGATGGCCTCGATGACGCGGTCCACGCAGGTCTCGGCCAGCACGTACAGCTCCGCCCCGCCCACCCCCAGGCGGTCGGCACGCAGCTTGATCTGATGCGCGCTCTCCTCGCCCGAGACATAGAGGACGCGGCCGTGCTGCTGGGAGTAGCGATGGGCCACCTGCAGCAGCAGGGTGCTCTTGCCGATGCCCGGATCCCCGCTCAGCAGCACCAGGGAGCCTGCCACCAGGCCGCCCCCCAGCACCCGGTCGAACTCGCCCACCCCGCAGCTGCGCCGCTCCCCCTCCACTGCGGGCAGGCTGTCCATGGGCAGGGCACGAGAGGGCGCGGTGGGGAGAGGCGGGGCATGGCCCGCCCGCACCGGCACCTGCAGCTCGGAGACGCTGTTCCACTCGCCGCATTCCGAGCAGCGGCCTACCCAGCGCACGAACTCGGCGCCGCACTGGCTGCATACGTATTTAGACGTGGTCTTGGCAGCCAAGGATCACCTGCCCTGGCAAAAGGGGACCCCCGAGCAAGCGCTCGGGGGTCTTCTTTCCACTTCGCCGGCCAATCGCCTCCCGATGGGAGCCGACTTCACACCGTCTCATTCAGCACCGGCTCGGCCAGGGCGGACTGGCGTACGAAAACGATGTGCCCCTCCTCCAGCTCGGCGCGGATAATGTCGCCCTCGGTGAAGTTGCCGTGCAGGATCTGCTCGGCCAGGGGGTCCTCCACCAGGCGCTGGATGGCGCGCCGCAGGGGCCGGGCCCCCAGGGCCCGGTCATAGCCGGCCTTGGCCAGCTCGGCGGTTACCTCCTCGCCCACCTCCAGGTGCATGCCCTGACCGCGCACCTGGGCGTCCACCCGGCAGAGCAAGAGCTGCACGATCTGCGTGATCTGCTCCACGGAGAGGGGATGGAAGACGATCACCTCATCAATGCGGTTCAGGAACTCGGGACGGAAGGCCTGCTTCACCTTGTCCATGACCACGCTCTTCATGTTGTCATAGGACTCCTGCTCGGCGTCCCGGCCGCCGCGGCGATAGCCGATGCGGGCGGCGGACATGTCGGTGACCATGGTGCCGATGTTGCTAGTCATGATGATCACGGTGTTGCGGAAGTCGGCGACCTTGCCCTGGCTGTCGGTGAGGCGGCCGTCCTCCAGCACCTGCAGCAGGATGTTGAAGACCTCGGGGTGGGCCTTTTCGATCTCGTCCAGCAGCACCACGGAGTAGGGCCGGCGGCGCACCCGCTCGGTGAGCTGGCCGCCCTCCTCGTAGCCCACGTAGCCTGGCGGCGCCCCGATCAGGCGGCTCACCGCGAAGCGCTCCATGTACTCGGACATGTCAATGATGATCAGGGCGTCCTCGGTTTCGAACAGGAACTCGGCCAGGGCCCGTGCCAGCTCCGTCTTGCCCACGCCGGTGGGGCCCAGGAAGACGAAGGAGCCGATGGGGCGGCGGGGATCCTTCAGCCCCGCCCGGCCGCGGCGCACGGCGCGGGAGACGGCCGCCACCGCCTCGTCCTGGCCCACGATGCGCCGATGCAAGGACTCTTCCATGCGCAGCAGGCGCACGGTTTCCTCCTCGGCGATGCGGGCGACGGGGACGCCGGTCCAGGTGCTCACCACCTGGGCGATTTCGTCGGCCTCCACCACGTTGGGGGCGCTGCCGCGGCTTTCCCGCCACTCGTGCTCCATTACGCGCAGGCGCTCTTCCAGCTTGCGCTTCTTATCGCGCAGCTCAAAGCCGCGCTCGTAGTCCCGCTCGAAGGGGCTGACGTTGACGATGCGCTGCAGCTCCCGCTCGATGGATTCCAGCTCCTGGCGGGCCTGCTTGATGTCGGGCGGTACCAGGGTGGCCTGCAGGCGGATGCGGGAGGAGGCCTCGTCCATCAGGTCAATGGCCTTATCGGGCAGGAAGCGGTCGGAGATATAGCGCGAGGACAGGCGCGCCGAGCTCACCAGGGCCTCGTCGGTGATCTTGACCCGGTGGTGGGCCTCGTAGCGCTCCCGCAGGCCCTTGAGGATGGCGATGGTCTCGTCAATGGTGGGCTCGCTCACCAGCACGGGCTGGAAGCGGCGCTCCAGGGCGGCATCCCGCTCGATGTGCTTCTTGTACTCGTTGAGGGTGGTGGCGCCGATGCACTGCAGCTCGCCCCGGGACAGCGCCGGCTTGAGGATGTTGGAGGCGTCAATGGCCCCTTCCGCCGCCCCGGCGCCGATCAGGGTGTGCAGCTCGTCAATGAAGAGGATGATCTCGCCCGCGCTCTTGCGGATCTCGTCGGTCACCCGCTTCATGCGCTCCTCGAACTCGCCCCGGTACTTGGTGCCGGCCACCAGGCCGGTGAGGTCCAGGGCCACCACCCGCTTGTCGTGCAGGATTTCCGGCACGTCTTTTTGGTAGATGCGCTGGGCCAGGCCTTCCACGATGGCGGTCTTGCCCACGCCCGGCTCGCCCAGCAGCACCGGGTTGTTCTTGGTGCGGCGGGAAAGGATCTGGATCACGCGCTGGATCTCGGCATGGCGCCCGATCACGGGGTCGAGCTTGTCCTCGACGGCGGCCTTGGTGAGGTCGCGCCCGAAGGCGTCGAGCACGGGCGTGGAAGAGCGGCCGCGGGCGGGCGCGGTGAGGGTGGGGCTGCCCCCGAGCTGGCTGATCACTTCCTTGCGCACCCGGTCCAGGTCTACCCCCAGGGCGCGCAGCACCCGCGCCGCCTGGCCCTCGCCTTCCCGGATCAGGCCCAGCAGCAGGTGCTCGGTATCCACGTAGTGGGGCAATCCCAGCTTGGGGTTGAGCTCGCGGGCTTCCTCCAGGGCCAGTTCCAGCACACGCTTGGCCTTGGGGGACATGGTCATGGGGGCCTGGGCGCTCACCCGGTTTTCCAGGATGCCCAGCTGCCGGTGCACTTCCGAGCGTACCCGGCCCAGGCTGACGCCCATGCGTTCCAGCACCCGCGCGGCAACACCTTCCCCTTCACGCACCAAACCCAGCAGGATGTGTTCAGTGGCAACGGTATTGCTGCCCAGCTTGCGGGCTTCTTCTCTTGCGTAATCTATGACACGCGTGGCAGGACCGGTAAGACGCTGCCAGATGTCGCCATCCGACATGCAAAGCCTCCTCTCGTTCGGCCGGGGCCGCCACATACCCCCGGCGCGGCCTGGGGGCCGCTTAGCTGATGGGCACCCCTTCCTTTCTGGTCAAATCGTGGAACCGGGCCATCAGCTCCCGGGTGACCGGGCCGGGTTTGCCGTCGCCAATCAGCCTGCCGTCCACCTTGACCACGGGGATGATCTCCGCCGCGGTGCCGGTCAAGAAGCACTCATCAGCAATATAGACGTCGTACTGGGTAAGGAGCTTTTCCTCTACGACTATACCCATTTCTGGGGCAAGCTGCATCACCGCATCCCTGGTAATGCCATCCAGGATGCCAATAGAGGTAGGTGGCGTCACCAACCTGCCCCTGGTGCAGAGGAAGATATTGTCACCCGTGGCCTCGGCCACGTAGCCGTCGGCGCTTAGCATCAGCCCCTCGTGCAGGCCGGCTCGCACCACCTCGATCTTGGCCAGGATGTTGTTCAAGTAGTTCAGGCTCTTGATGGCCGGGTTGAGCGCCGTCACGTCGTTGCGGCGGGTGGTCACCGTGATCAGCTCCAGCCCTTCCTGGTACATCTGCTCCGGGTAGAGCTGGATGGCGTCGGCGATGATGAAGATGGTGCAGCCCTGGCTGCACTTGCGGGGGTCCAGCCCCAGGTCGCCGATGCCCCTGGTCACCACCAGCCGGATATAGGCGTCCTGCAGGTTGTTGACCCGCAGGCTTTCCAGCACGGCCTCGCGCAGCTCTTCGTGGGTCATGCCCACCTCCAGCAAGATGGCGCGGGCCCCCCGGTAGAGCCGCTGCAGGTGCTCGTCCAGCCGGAATACCCGCCCGCTGTAGGCCCGGATGCCCTCGAACACGCCGTCGCCGTAAAGCAGGCCGTGATCGAAGACGGAGACCTTAGCTTCCCACTTGGGGACGAACTTACCGTTAAGGTACACGAGCGGGGTCAAACTTTACCTCCCGGCTGGTCACTGCCGAGTCTAATATACCACACCGGTAGGGGGCTGGCAACCTGCTTTCCGGCTCCCCACGCATGCGGGCAAGCACCCAGGAGCACGCCAGGCGGGGTACCGGGGGCCAGCGCGGCCACCCGCCCGGGCCCCGGAAAAGGCTGGCGGCCGGGTCCCGGGCCCGGCCGCCGCTGCCTGCCGTTCTCCGCACTTACGCCCAGTAGGCGACTCCGGGCGCCTCGCTGATCGCCACCTGCTTGAGGAAGGCGACCGCCTTGCTGAGGCCTTCGTTCTGGCTCATCAGGCTGTCCTCGTGCTCGACGGAGAGCACCCAGTCATAGCCCACCATGCGCAGGTTGGAGACTATGTCCTTCCACACCTGATAGCTGTGGCCGTAGCCCACGGTGCGGAAAATCCAGGAGCGGTTGATCTCGTCCGTGTAATTCTTGGTATCCAGCACGCCGTTGCGGGCGGTGTTGAGCTCGTCCACCTTGCAGTCCTTGGCGTGCACGTGGAAGATGCAATCCCGCAGCTCGCGGATGGCGGCTACCGGGTCAATGCCCTGCCAGAAGAGGTGGCTGGGGTCAAAGTTGGCGCCGATATTGTCGCCACAGGCGTCGCGCAGCTTGCGCAGGGTTTCCGGCCGGTAGACCACGAAGCCGGGATGCATCTCGAAGCAGATTTTCACCTTGTGGCGGCGGGCGAAGGCGGCCTCCTCCTTCCAGTAGGGGATCACCTTTTCCCGCCACTGCCACTCCAGCAGCTCGCTGAAGTCCGGGGGCCAGGGGCAGGTGACCCAGTTGGGGTAGCGGGCCCGGTCGCTGTCGCCGGGGCAGCCAGAGAAGTTGATCACCCGCTCCACGTCCATTTTCCGGGCTAACTGCACGGTCTTGCGGTGGATGTCGTGGTTGGCCTGGGCGTACTTGCGGTTGGGATGCAGGGGGTTGCCGTGGCAGGAGAGGGCGGAGAGCAGCAGGTGGCGGCGCTCCAGCTCCTTCAGCCACTTGCGGCGCTTGCCGGCATCGGCCAGCATGCCGTCCAGGTCAATGTGGGGGCTGCCGGGGAAGTTGCCGGTGCCGATCTCCACCGCCTCGCCTCCTGCCTGGGCCACGATGTCCAGCGCCTGCTCCAGCGACTGCTGGGCGAAAAGCGCGGTTAAAACCCCGATTTTCATCCTAGCCCTACCTCCTTGTGTTGGCCTGTTGACAGGCTCCTTGATTACGCAGCGGCAGCGATAATCCTTCCGGGGCTTGTCTCCCGCGCGCTCAGTCCTGGAACTTCACCAGCTCAAAGCCCCCTACCCGGAAGGCCAGCCGGTCCTGGGGGGTGTTGCAGCCCAGCTTCAGGCGCCCGATGCGGTCCCGGTCCAGGGTTTCGTTGGGGTCGGCGCCCAGGAAATCCAGGTGCTTAAAATCGTCAAAGGGCAGCACCACCCGCCGCTTGCCCGCTCGCACCGGGGTGCCCGCCAGGTAGTGGGCGCCTCCCGGCTCCACCAGCAGCAGGCGCACCTGGGAGGCGGGATCGTCCGCCTCGGCTTCCAGGTCAAAGGCGATCCCGTCATAGCCGCTCATGTCCACCGGCGGGTCCAGGGTGAGCACCGGATAGGCCCAGCGGTCGCCGGGCCCGCTAAAGCGCGCCTCGAAGCGCAGGCTCCCCGGCTCGGCGGTCACCGTCACCGTACCGCCGGGCGCCGCCTCCGGCCGCCAGCGCTCGGCCCCCAGCCAGTCCAGGCCCTGGCGGCGCACCGGGACCAGGGCCGCCGGGTCAAACTGGAAATAGCTCACCGCCAAGCCCGCCTCCTCTCCCGGAAAGTGAGGATGCACCACCACCGGCCGCTGCCGGTAGTGGCTGCGGGCGGGGGTAAGCTGGAAGGTCACGGTCTTCCGTCCCATGGGCGCCACCTGCACCGGGCCGGGCACGCGGTCCACCTTCCACCCGGCGGGAAGCTGCAGCTCCAGGGTGCCGGCGGCGGCCTCCTGCTCGTGGAAGTTGTACACCTCCACCGTATAGGGGAAGGGCTCCCCCGCCGTCGCCAGCAGGTAGCAGTTGGCCCGCTTGTCTGTGGGCAGGTCGGCATGCCCACTCACCACTACCCGGGAGGGGCGGCGCCGGCCCGCCCAGGGAGCGAGGAACTGCGCTGGCCGCAGGGCCTGCTTCACCTTCTCCCCCACGCCCACCAGGTAGATGGCCTCCGGCCCCACCTTGACTTTGACCGCCCCGGACGAGGCTGGCAAGGCACGCTGGGCGCCGAAGATGTCCGCCAGGGCGACCTGGGGCTGGTCCGTAGGGATGGTCAGCGTCACCTCCTGGTCGGCCCAGGCCACCAGCACGGTGCCTCGCGGGGTGCCAAAGAGGTGAGCCTGGGCAGGGGCCGCCGGGTACTCGCCCAGGTACTCGCTCACCCCCACCAGGTTGGCGGCGGCGGAGAGGGCCAGGAAGGAGGGATAGGGGGTGAGGTCGGGGCGCAGGGCGCCAAACTGCACGCCGTTCTCCAGGTAATCGGGCAGCACGAAGAAGAAGTGCTTCTCATTGCCCGCGGCCAGGGACAGCACCACCGAGGGGGGCACAAAGCGGCACTGGGAGTGCTGGTCGGCGGCTGAGAGCAGGCGCTTGTCTGCTCCCTCGCTGCCCATGAGCCGGATGCCGGCCTCGGTGAGCCAGGCGGGGCGGTCGTCGAGCTGGAGGCGGCGCAGGAGCTGGCGGTGGGCGGCCAGCATGGGCGGGTAGGCGACGGGCGAGGCATAGAGGTGCCAGTTGAAGACATCGAAATAAGGCCCCACGTTGGACTGCCAGAAGGCGCGGGCGAAGGGGCTCACCCCGGCGCACAGCGACCCCGGGAGCACCAGGGCCCGGGGGTTGCCGTCCCTCAGGCCCAGGGCCGCGGCCTCAAAAAGGCCGACATAGCGATCGGAAAGGTCGGGCCAGAAGCCGATGTCCGGCTCGTTCCAGACCTCCCAGGCCTCCACCTGGCGGGCGAACTGGGCGGCGGCGGCGCGGGCGTAGCGATAGACGTCCCGCAGGTCCCGGGGGCAGAGGCTGCGGGGGTCATCACCCCGGCTCCAGCCCGGCGCGTCGTGCCAGATCTGGTAGATGTGCACGCCCTGGGCGGCCAGGGTGTCGGCCACGAGCTGGTAGCGGCCCCAGTCCAGCTTGCCGGGGGCGGGCTCGGTGGCGCTCCAGGAAAGGCGCTCCCGCACCCAGGGGAGGCCGGCCAGGCGCACCATGCGGGCGAAGGGGCGGAGCAGGGCATCGTCCCGCACCAGCCAGGCGCTGGCGGCGTCGCCGCACACTCGGCCCTCCCGGGGCAGGGGGGCCTGGCCCCGATCTATCACCACCCCCAGGGAGGCGGCAACCGTGCCGGCGTCGTCCTGGCAGCGCAGCTCATACCAGCCGGGCGGCAGGGCACCCAGGCTGAGGGCACCCTGCGCCGCCTCGCCCCGGGCGCGGGTGCGGCCGAAGTAGTCCACGGCCTGGTAGCGGACGGCGCCGACGGCATCGGTTACGGTAAAGCGGCAGGGCTGCCCGGCCACGAAGAGGTGGCCGGGGGCCGCGCTGTGTATGGTCATGGCCAGGGCTCCTGAGGCAAGCAGCGGCAGCAGGGCCAGGGAGAGCAGAAGCCGTGTCATGGGCACCTCCTGGGCGGGCCTGCCTGCGGTTATTCGGGAATACCCTTGCGGCGGCGGTAGTCCTTCAGCGCGTGGTCCAGGGCGCCCAGGGCCGATTCGTCGGAGGGATCAATGCCAAAATGCAGCACCCGCACCACCTGCGCGGAGTCGAGGTAATCGAAGGTGATGCGAAGCTGCTTGCGCCGGCGCTTGCATGCGAAGCCCTGCAGGGCGTAGAAGGGCAGGCAGGCGTAGAACTCCCGCTGCTGCTGGCCGATGCCGAAGGGGAGGTGAGCTTCCTTGGCGCGCACCTGGGCGTAGAACCCGATGCCCTCGGCATGCAGCGCCCACCAGCCCGTCCCCACCAGGTTGAGCCACTCGAGCTGGCCGTTGTACTGGCCGAGCTGCTGGCCCAGGTCGGACTCGGCGCGGGGACCCAGAAACTGGGCGGTCACCCCCCGGTAGGCCGAGGAGAGCACGGCAAAGCCGGCGATGGCGAGGTAGATCACCAGGCGGAAGGAGTCCTCCTGGCGCTTGCCGGTGAGCATGTAGAGCGCCAGGGCGATGGCCGCCAGCATCAGCACGCCGCCCAGCACCACCAGCCGCACCCGCTGGCCGGTCCACTCCCGGGTGCTGGTGGTCCAGGTCTCGACCGGGGCGTTCAGGTAGGTTTCGGCAGTGCTTACCCCCGGCGACCCGGCCGCGGTGGGCGTCATTATTACCGCGGCGTGGCCCGCCTCCCGGAACTGGCGCTCGTGCAGGGCGCCCTCCTGGCGGCCCAGGCGCATCAGGATGGCCCCCAGCACCGCGCCCAGTCCCAACACGGCCAGGAACTGCCAGTGGTAGGTGCGATGCTGGAACACGGCCATCGCCAACCAGGCCAGGCAGACCAAGATCAGGATCAGCCCCAGGTATTGCAGGGGCTGCCGGCCAGCGCCGGGCGCAGGATAAGCAGGCAAGAAGCACCTCCCAGAGTGGGGGCCGCCGGCCGCCAGCCCCCCGCAGGCAATGGGTGCGGCCGCTCAGTACTGCACTTTCTCCCAGCTGCCCGTGCGCACTGAGTTGGCGGCTGCCTCCAGCACCGCCTGGCAGCGCACGCCGTCCTGGAAGCTGGGGCTGGGCAACTGGTCGGCGGCGATGGCGGTGATCAGGTTGTAGACGGTGTGCACGAAGGTGTGCTCGTAGCCGATGATATGTCCTGGCGGCCACCAGGGGGCGAGGTAGGGGTGGGTGGACTCGGTGGTCTGGATGGTGCGGAAGCCCTGCAGGTCGTGGCCCGGGTCGCAGCGGTCGAAGTACTGCAGCTCGTTCATGCGCTCGAAGTTGAAGATGAGGCTGCCCTGCTCGCCGTTGATCTCGAAGCAGTTGTAGTTCTTGTGGCCGGTGGCAAAGCGGGTGGCCTCAAAGGTGCCCACCGCTCCGCTCTGGAAGCGGGCGAGGAAGACGCTGGCGTCGTCCACGGTGACCGGCCCCTTGCCCTGGGAGGCGCGGGCGCTGAGGCCGCCGGTGGTCTCGGCCAGGATGGGCCGCTGCCTGATAAAGGTGCGCATATCGCCCACCACCTGGTCAATGTCGCCCACCAGGAAATGCGCCAGGTCAACCAGGTGAGCGGCCAGGTCGCCGTGGGCGCCGGAGCCGGCCACCTCCTTTTGCAGGCGCCACACCAGGGGGAAGCTGGGGTCCACGATCCAGTCCTGCAGGTACACCGCCCGCCAGTGGAACACCCGGCCGATGCGCCCCTCGGCGATCATCTGCTTGGCCAGGGCCACCGCGGGCGTGCCCCGGTAGTTGAAGCAGACCATGTGCTTGACGCCGGCCCGCTGCACCGCCTCCAGCATGGCGCGGGCGTCGGCCAGATTGGTGGCCAGGGGCTTTTCGCAGAAGACGTGCTTGCCGGCCTGGGCGGCGGCGATGGCCATTTCGGCGTGGGCGTTGTTGGCGCTGGTAATGTCCACCAGGTCAATGTCGGGCCGGGCAAGGAGGCGCCGATAGTCGGTCTCATAGCCCTCCCAGCCGAACTGGGCGGCGGCCGCCTTGACGCTGGCTTCGTCGCGCCCGCAGATGGCGGTCATGCGCAGCTGCACCGGCAGCTCAAAGAAGCGGCTTACCTGCCGGTAGGCGTTGCTATGGGCCTTGCCCATGAACTTGTAACCGATCATCCCCACACTCAGCGTCCGCATGCCAGCTCCTTTCCACCGCGGTTAGCGGCTCAATACTTGACCTCCACCCAGGCCTGGCGCTGGTGGCTGGCCAGCACCGCCTCCACCATGGCGATCTCGGCATGGCCGTCCTCGAAGGTGGCGAAGTCGGGGGCCTCGGCGGCCGGCCGCTTGCCCTGGAGGTAGTAGGTGTAAACGTTGCGCACGAAGTTCTTGAGCCCGTCCGGATATCCCTCGGGGTGGCCGCCCGGGTAGTGCACGTAGGGGCGGACCGAGGGGTGGAGGATGGAGGGATCCCGCATCAGCACCTGGTTGGGGCCGTCGCGGCGCCCGATCCACAGCCGCTCCGGGTCCTCCTGGTCAAAGGCGAGGGCGCACTTGCTGCCGTCAATCTCGTAGTAGAGCCGGTTCTTGCGCCCGGCCGCCACCTGGCAGACGGTGAAGACGCCCTGGGTGCCGTTCTCGAAGGTGAGCAGCACGGTGCCGTAGTCCTCGGTGCTCACGGGCCGGGGCTCGTAGTCCTCGGGCTCCAGCTCCTTGCCCGCGTAGGTCTCAATGGGCTTGAGCGGCTTCATGCGGGTGGGATGCATGATCGCCAGGTGGGCGAAAACGCTCTTGATGCGGGAGCCGATGATGAACTGAACCAGGTCGCACCAGTGGCTACCGACGTCCGCCACCGCCCGGCTTTCGCCGCCCAGGTCGGGCTCGATGCGCCAGTTGTAATCGGTTTCCAGGTAGAGCCAGTCCTGCAGGTAAGAGCCGTGCACGGCATAGATGCGGCCCACCTCACCCGCCGCCACCATGGCCCGCGCCTGCTGGTTCATGGGGTAGAAGCGGTAGTTGAAGTCCACCGCGGCCACCACGTTGGCCTGCCGCGCCAGCTCCACCAGCTCCCGGGACTGGGCGGTGTTCATGGCCAGGGGCTTTTCCACGATCAGGTGCTTGCCGGCGGCGATCGCCTGCTTGACCATGGGATAGTGGCCGGTGTTGGGGGTGCAGATATGCACCAGCTCCACCTCCGGGTCGGCCAGGAGCTGGCGGTAGTCGCCGTACACCTTGGGGATGGAGAGCGCCTCGCCCTTGGCGCGGGCCAGCGCCTCCCCCGCCTCTGCCAGGGCCACCATCTCCACAAAGCCCAGCCGCCGCACCGCCTCCACGTGGGCGGGTCCCACAAACCCGGTGCCGATAATGCCGGCTTTCACTTTCTTCATGCCCTTGCCTCCTGATGCCTGATACTGGGGGCGCTACAGCTCGCTCTTGATCTCTGCCGACTTGCGCTTGGCAGTGAGCCACTTTTCCCAGGCCTGGCGCAGTTTCTCGGTGCGCAGCTCGGAGATGATGCGCTCCTTGACCTGCTCGAAGGGGCGGGTAATGGCTGCGGCCTTGGATTCCACCTTGACCAGCCACCAGCCGTCCTGGCTCTGCACCGGGGCGCTCATCTTGCCCACCTCGGTGGAAAAGGCCGCCTCGGCCACGCCCGGCGGGAGCTGGACCTTGGCCAGGGCCCCCGGCACCCGGCCGCTCTTGGCCTTGGTGTTCTCGTCAGTGCTCACTTCCGCCGCCACCTGGGCGAAGTCGGCGCCCTTGGCGATGCGCTCTGCCGCCGCCTTGGCCGCTGCCTCCGTGGCCGATTTGATCACGCTCAGGCTCACCGTCTCCGGCACGTTGAAAAGCTGGTCCTTGTTCTGGTCGTAGTAGGCCCGGGCCTCCGCCTCGCTCACCTGGATCTGGTTGGCCAGCAGCTTCTCCACCAGCAGCTTGATGCGCACCTTGCCGGGCAGGCCCTTTTCGGTCAGGGACTGCATGCGCAGGTAGAGCTGGAACTGCTCGCCGGGGGTGGCGTCGCGGATGGTCTTGATGCGGGCGTCAGTTTCGGCCTTGGTGACCGTGATGCTCTTGGCCTTGGCCTCCTGCTCCACCAGCAGCTCATTGACCATCTCGTTGAGCAGGTCGGCGCCCGCCGTGGTCTCATACAGGGCGCGCTCAATCAGCGCCGCCCTGGTGACGGGCGTGCCGTTGACAGTAGCAACGTTGGGGCCGGGGGCCGAGGCGACCGCCGCCCAGGCCGGTACCAGGGCCAGGGGCAGCAGGGCGGCTACCAGGGCGGGGAGTAACAGGTGCTTTGCCAAGTGTGTCTCCTTTGGGGGCAGGGCCCCAGCAGTTGATAGCTTGCCAATACACGGGCTACAGCGGCGCCCCCGGGCCAAGGGTTCCGGCTGCCAGGAGCGCAAGGCAAAGCGGGGGCCACGCTGGCCTGTCTATTCTGGCCGCCGCGGGTCTCCCCTGCAAGGCATTTGCGGGCGGCGCCGCACGCCGCCGGCCGGCAGGAGTAAGGGCAGGGGGGAGCCAACTTATGCCTGGCGGCTTCCGGCGGGCGCGCGGGGCGCCTGGGAACGGGCCCGCCGGTGCGGGCCGGGCGGGAGGTGGCATGGTAACGGCGCTGCGGGTACACGTCCCTTACTGGCTGGAAGATGGGCCGCTGCACCAGCTGCTCAACTGGCTGGGCAAGCATCCCGGCACCTTTGACGAGCTGGCCTTCTTCACCTCGGAAACGCACCCTCCCCTGCCCCTGCCGGTGATGCTGGCGCGGGCGCGCCGGCTGCGCCCGGTGCTGGCGCAGGCGCGCCGGGCGGGTTACCGGGCCGGCATCAACCTGCTGGCCACCATGGGCCACCACGAGGAGAACCTGCCGGGCTCGCTGGCGGAGCCCTGGCAGCGGCTGGTGGACCCGCACGGGCGGGAGTGCCGGGGCAGCTTTTGCCCGGAGGACCCCGGCTTTCTGGGCTATGTGCGGGCGGTGTACCAGGCCCTGGCGAGGGCCCGACCGGACTTCATCTGGGTTGACGATGACGTGCGCCTGATGGGGCACATGCCCATCGGGGCCACCTGCTTCTGTGAGCGCTGCCTGGAGCAATTTGGCCGCCAGGTGGGGCGGCCGGTGGGCCGGGAGCAGTTGGCGCAGGCGGTGGAGGGGCCGGCGGCGGTGGAGGGGCTGGCCCTGCGCCGGGCCTGGCTGGAGCATAACCGGCAGACCATAGACCGGCTGTTTCGGGTGATCGAGGAGACGGTGCACGCGGTGCGCCCCGACCTGCCCCTGGGCTTCATGACCGGCGACCGCTACTACGAGGGGTATGCCTTTCGGCGCTGGGCCCAGACCCTGGCCGGGCCGCAGGGCGTGAGCGTGCGCTGGCGGCCGGGAGGCGGCTTCTA